>Ga0247815_10000484_pt1 | contig 31173 bp, 13 predicted proteins | sample UWRJL194509B1_FD_181014 | JGI IMG/M metagenome (GOLD analysis project Ga0247815, IMG submission 181014) | Plant litter microbial communities from Arlington Agricultural Research Station in Wisconsin, United States - UWRJ-L194-509B-1 | ecosystem: Environmental > Terrestrial > Plant litter >...
CCGCCTCCTCGTCGCCGATGCCGCCGATGCGGATGTGGTGGTCCATGCCGGCGATGACGCGGGCGCGGATCGGCGAGCCGTCCTCGTGGCTCCAGCAGAAGCCGAACACCTCGACCTTGTTGCGGTCGTGCAGGCCGTACAGCTCGGCCGTCAGGATCGACACCGCGTGCGAGCAAAAGTCCGACGACAGGTAGCCGATGCGCAGGCGCTCGTGGCCGTAGCCCTGCTGCCCGGTCAGCGGCGCCACGTCGGTGTTGACTTTTTCCGCGACGAAGCGGCGCGACGCCGCCAGCTGCCGCGCCGGGTCGCCCGAGGCGCTGAGCATGGCCAGCGCCGAGGTGCCGGTGATCAGCTCCTCAAGCGGGACGCCGCAGGCGTCGCTGTTGTACACCGGCCATTTGCACTGCTTCTGGCGCAGGTGCACCCAGTGCGAGATGACGTTCGGCTGTTTCGCGTCCAGCCGCAGGCTGCGCGTCAGCGCCTCCTCGGCGGCCGGGTAATCCTTCTGGATCTCCAGCAGCCGGCCCAGGTTGTTGAGCGCCTGCACGATGTGCGGCTGGTCGGCCGGCAGCTTGGGGTTGGCGTAGTCGAGCAGCGCGCGCCAGCTGGCCAGCGCCTCGTCCGGGCGGAGCATCCGCTCCAGCAGCGAGCCCAGGTTCAGGTGGCCTTCGTTGAAGCGCGGATTCTGCGCCAGCGCCATGCGGTAGGCCGCCTCGGCCTCCTTTTCGGCGCCGCCGTCGGACAACATCACGGCCAGGTTGAACAGCGCGGCGTAGGCCAGCGGCGAGGCGGTGTGCTCCAGCCAGGCGCGGTACAACTGCTGGCCCAGCGCGCGTTCGCCGGCCTCGACCAGGTTCTGTCCGGTCTGGAACAGCTCGATGATCGGGAGTTTGCCCTGCTGGGCCAGCGCCAGGGCGGCGCGGCCGGTGTCAACCACGGTTTGTTTGGTTTGCATGAGGTCGAAGTTATTGAGGCGTGGCGAACCAGCGGTAGGCTTTGGCGATGGTTTGGTCGAGCGGACAGGTTTCGGCGACGCCGAGGCGGCGCACGGTGAAGCTCAGGTCCGGGTACAGGTCGTTGTCTTTTTGCTGGCGGTTGGGCGCGGTGTTCAGCGCGACACGCGGCTTGGGCGAGACCTGCTCGCCGATCAGCCGCACCAGCTCGTTGTGGCTGACGGGGGTGGCGCTGCCGAGGTTGTAGACCTCGCCGTCGACGCCGTTGACCAGCGCGGCCAGCGTCCACCAGGCGGCGTCGGCGCCGTACAGATAGCTGCGGCGGGCGCTGCCGTCGCCGTGGATGCGGATCTCGCCGCCGGTCAGCACGTCGCGCAGGAAGTTGTTGATCGCCCACGGCCGGTCCAGCTCCTGGTAGGCGCCGGTCAGCGTGAACGGGCGCACCGTCGACAGCGGCAGCCGGTACTGGCTGCGGTAGATCGCCGCCGTCATCTCGGCGGCGCGCTTGGCGTCGGCGTAGACGGTGTGCAGCAGGCCGGACGGCAGCGGGAAGTAGTCGCTCTCGGTCAGCGGGCCGGGGCGCTGCGGCGAGCCGGCCACCAGGCAGGAGCTGACGTTGACGAAGCGGCGCAGCCCGTCGAGCTGCGAGGCCGCCTCCAGCGCGTTGTTGATGCCGGACACCGTGGTCTGGAACACCCGCAGCGGATCGGACGCGTGCACCCGGTTGTTGGGGATGCCGGCGGCGTGGATCACGTAGTTGGTGTTCTTGGCGAACTCGAACGACGAGCGCACGTCCTGCGAATGGACGCGGATGTCGAGCCGGCCGGCCAGGTGCGGATATTTCTGCTGCCATTCGACGATGTTGCGCGCGTACAGGTCGAGCGTGACGCCCAGCTTGTACTGGTCGTTCAGCGCCGCCACCAGTTCGGCGATCCAGGTGCCGAGGAAGCCGGTGCCGCCGGTGACGGCGAGGTGCTGGCGCGCCAGCGCGGCGCGCACCTCGGGTTGGTGGGCGCAGGCGGCCAGGGCGTCCTGGCGCGTTTCGGCGAAGCGTGGGTCGGCCATGGTTTAACCTTTCTGTGCTGCTGCGTTTTTCGCGGCCAGGTCGCGCGCGACCTCGATGATCAGGCTCTCCTGGCCGGCCACCGCGTTGCGCTTGCCGAGGCCGAAGAAGATGTCGCGCGGATCGACTTTATATTCCTCGGCGGCGCGCGCCACCGGCTTGGCGAAGCCGGAGAACACGCCGGCCAGGCCGGAGACGATCGACAGCGGCGAGATCGACGGCGCCACCGGGTTGAACGACTTCTCGGCGATGTCGGCCGCGTCGAGGATCTTGTACAGGTCGATGCCGGTGTCGAAGCCGAGCCGCTCGAACACCGCCACCAGCACTTCGAGCTGGGTGTTGCCGGCGCCGGCGCCGAAGCCGCGGATCGAGCCGTCGATGATGGTGGCGCCGGCGTTGACGGCGGTCACCGAGTTGATCACCGCCATGCCCAGGTTGTTGTGGCCGTGGAAGCCGACCGGGATCGCCAGGCCGTCGACCAGCGTTTCAATGCGTTCCTTGACGTCGTCCGGGAAGTAGGCCCCGGCCGAGTCCATGATGACGATCGCCTCGGCGCCGTAGGATTCCATCTTCTTGGCCTCCTCCAGCAGCGTGGCCGGGGTCGCCATGTGGCTCATCATCAATATGCCCCAGGCCTCCTTGCCGGCCTGGCGCACGTAGTGGATGTGGCGGTCGGTGATGTCGGCCTCGGTGCAGTGCGAGGCGACGCGGAACACGTCGACGCCCAGTTCGACCGCGCGCACCAGGTCCTTCTTGATGGTGCAGAAGCCGGGGATGACGTGGATGCTCATGCGCGAGTTGTGCAGGTGCTGGCGCGACACGGTGAGGATTTCCTCGTCGCTCATGCTGCATTCGCCGACCAGCATCGACGAGGCGCCCAGGCCGTTGCCGTGGCCGACCTCGAGGATCGGCACGCGCGCCGCCTCGGCCGCCTGGCAGTAGGCGACGAAGGCTTCGCGGCTCAGCTGGTGGCGCACCGCGTGGTTGCCGTCGCGCAGCGTCGGATCGGTGATCAGGATTTTCTTAGCCATGCTTGCGCTCCTCAGTGTGCTCGCCTTGCGCGCCGTTGCGGGCGACGGCGATCATTTCCGCCACCGCGATCGCGGCGCAGTTGATGATGTCCAGGTTGCCGGCGTATTGCGGCAGGTAGTCGCCGGCGCCGACCACCTTGATGGTGACCACGACCCGGCCGCCCTCGACGGTCGGCGGCACCACCAGGCCGTAGCCGGGCACGTAGGTCTTCAGCCGCGCCACCATGTCGTCGACCGAGGCGCGGATCGCCGGCAGGTCGGGATTGGCGATCTTGGCGTAGATCGTGGTCTGCATGTCGATCGGCGGGTTGGCCGGGTTCAGGATCAGGATCGCCTTGGCGCGGCGCGCGCCGGAGAAGCGCTGCAGCGCCTCCTCGGTGGTCTCGATGTACTCGTCGAGGTTGGCGCGGGTGGCCGGGCCGGCGCTGCGCGAGGCGATGCTGGAGGCCACCTCGACGTATTCGATGTCCGGGTGCACCGCGCCGATGGCGGCGGCGATCGGGATCGACGACTGGCCGCCGCAGGTGATCATGTTGATGTTGCGGCTGCCGGTGTCGAGGCAGGCCTGGGCGTTGATCGCCGGGATGCAGAACTCGCCCAGCTTGGCCGGGGTCATGTCGATCACGGTCTTGCCCAGCTTGTCGAGCGCGGCCCAGTGGGCGACGTGGGCCTGGGCCGAGGTGGCGTCGAACACCACGTCGCAGATGTCCGGATCGGCCAGGATCGCCTCGATGCCGCGGTCGGAGATCGGCACCCCCAGCTGGCTGGCGCGCTTCATGCCGGCCGAGTTGAAATTGCGGCCGGCGAACAGCGTGCAGACCAGGTGCTTGGAGCGCATCACCTTGAGCATCAGGTCGGTGCCGATATTGCCGGAGCCGATGATGGCGATGCGGATTCTGCGGGACTGGGTCATTGCTTGTCTCCTGTTGAGTACTCCGGTCCGGGCCGCGGGCGGCCCAGGATCGCGGCGGTTTCGGTCAGCACGGTGTCGAGCGCGGCGTAGGCCGGCTGGTAGCCGAAAGCGGCCGCCTTGTGATTGCGCGAATAATAGTGGGGCTTGGCGCCGGTGGCGTTGACGCTGACCGGCGTCGCGGCGGCGGCGGCGACGCTGTAGCGCAGGCCGAAATGGTCTTGCATGGCCCGCAGCAGGTCGGCCTTCTCGATCGGCGCGCGGCTGTAGCAGTCCAGCACCGCGTTTTGCGGCGGCGCGGCGAGCACGCATTCGACCAGGCGGTGGAAGTCGGCCGGGTGCTGGAAGTCGCGCACCATGTGGCCGGGCGCCGTCGTCAGCTCGGTGTCGGACTGGATCGCGCGCACGATGTCGGTGATGAAAAAGCGCGCCGCCAGGTCCTGGGTGCGGCTGAACAGGTTGAACACGCGCAGATCGACGATGGCGTGTTGCGGCAGCGCGCGGTGGCGGCATTCGGCATGCAGCTTGGCGACCGAATAGTATTCCTGCGGCGTCAGCGCGTTGATCGAGATCGCCGAGCGGGTGTGCTCGTCGGCCGGCTCCAGGAAGTTGCTGCCGTAGGCCGCGCCGCTGGACAAGAAGATGTAGCGCCGCCGCGGATGCGCGCGCAGGCCGCGCAGCGCCATCTGGTCGTATTCCAGCGTGATGTCGAAGATGTCGCCGCCCATCTCGGCCGCGCGCGACGGATCGCCGACGCCGACGAAGTTGATCACCGCCTCGTGGTCGAGCTGGCCGTATTGGTCGTACGGCAGCGCCGGGTAGCGGCCGGCCAGGCCGGCCTGGCGCAGCCAGTCCTCGACCCGCCGCGGGTCGCGCGCGTACAGCAGCAGTTCATGCCGCCCCTCGGCCGCCATCGAGCGCACCAGGTCCATCGCGATCTGGCTGGTGGCGCCCAGCAGGGCTATGCGCATGCCGTTCATAGGGCCAGCGCCTCGCGGATTTCGCGCTCCAGCACCTCGTCGGGCAGGTACGGCAGCATCTGGTGGATCGGGGTCGAGACCATGCGGCCGTCCGGCAGGCGCTTCGAGGCCACCGCCGGGATCACGCGCTGGTCGCGCATGCCGACGATTTCGCAGAACACCGGGCCGTCCATCGCCAGCACCCGGGCGATGGTGGCGGCCAGCTCGGCCTCCTGGTCGCAGCGGACGAACGGCAGCTGGTAGCTCTCGGCCACCGAGCGCATCGACGGGATGAAGACGCCGCTGTTGGCGTCGGCGCCGATCTGCAGGCCGCCGAAGAACTCGTTCTGGGCGTTGCGCATCGACACATAGCCATCGTTGTTGATCACGAACAGCTTGACGTTGCGGCCGTACATGCGCATGGTCGCCAGGTCGTGCACATTGGTCATCAGCGAACCGTCGCCGGTGATGCAGACCACCGGCCGCGCCGGCTCGGCGAAGGCGGCGCCGTTGGCGGCCGGCAGCGCATAGCCCATCGCGCCGAGCGCGCCGGACGAGAAGAAGCGCTGGCCCTCCTTCAGCCGCAGCGCCTGGCCGACCACGTAGAAGGCGGAGCCGGCGTCGGCGACCACGCAGGCGTCGGCCGGCATGCCCTGCGACAGCGCCTCGATGACATGGTAGAAATTGATGCCGTCGGCGGCGCGCTGGTGCGGTTCGAGCCGCACCGCGTAGCGCGCCTTCCACGACGCGCAGCAGGCGCGCCAGCCGGCGCCGGGGTGGGCTTGCGCCCGCGGCAGCAGGGCGGCGCAGAACTCGGCCACGCCGGCGCTGATCTTCAGGCCGACATTGACCTGCTCGCGCGCCAGCACCGCCGGGTCGAGGTCGATCTGCACCTTCATCGCGTCCGGCGCGAACAGCTGGCTCTCCCAGCCGGTGGTCTGGCCGTGCAGGCTGGCGCCGACGCTGATGATCAGGTCGGCCGTCTGCACCGCCAGATTGCCGGGGCGGTCGCCCTTCGGCCCGGAGTGGCCGACGAACAGCGGATGGTCGTAAAACAGCGCGTCCTTGCCCAGTTGGGTGGTGAGCACCGGCACTTGCAGCCGTTCCGCCAGCGCGCGGAACGCGGCGCCGGCGCGCGCCGCGCCGATGCCGGACCCGGCCAGCAGCAGCGGGCGCTTTGCTTGGGCCAGCAGCGCGCCCAACTGTTCGAGCGCTGCGGCGTCGACCGGCGCCTCGGCCGGCGGCGGCGTGTAGCCGACCAGTTGTTCCGGGTCGACCAGCGCGCCCTGCACGTCGAGCGGGATATCGATCAGCACCGGGCCGGGCCGGCCGTTGGCGGCCAGGTACAAGGCTTGTTCCAGATGGTAGCGCACGCTTTGCGGGTCGGTCAGCATGTGGCAATACTTGGTCACCGACTGCATGATCGGCACGATGTTCACTTCAAAGGTGCCGAACTGGCGCAGGCCCGGAATGCCGGACAGCGCGATGGTCTGGGTGCTCTTGCTCTGGCCGGTGATGAACAGCGTCGGGGCGCTGTCCTGCCAGGCGCCGACCACGCCGGTCAGCAGGTTGGTGGCGCCGGGGCCGGAGGTGGCGAAGCAGACGCCGAGCTCGCCGCTCAGGCGGGCATAGCCGTCGGCGGCCATGGCCGACGCTTGTTCGTGATGGCTGCACACGTAGCGGATGCCGTCGCAGCGGCCGACCGCGTCGACCAGGTGCATCATGCCGCCGCCGTTGAGCAGGAAGATGGTGTCGACGCCGATTTCGCGCAGGCGGCCGACGATATAGTCGGCGACGCGGATTTTCATGGGGTGTTTCCTTTCAACTCAGTTCCGGGCCTGGCGGAAGGCGTCCACCGCGGACGCCATGGCTTGGCGTATCACGAAGGTGTCGACGCCGTACACCAGGAAATTGGCGCCCAGCGCCAACGCGCCGGCGATCTCGGCCGGGCTGCGGACCATCATCGCGGCGGCCTTGCCGGCGGCGCGGATGGTCCGCACCGAATCGGCCACGATCTGTTCCAGGCGCGGGTCGGTGGTGTTGCCGCCGTAGCCCAGCGTCACCGACAGGTCGTAGATGCCGATGTATACCACGTCCAGGCCGGGCAGGGCGCAGATGGCGTCGAGCTCGTCGAGCGAGGCCTGGTTCTCGACGATCACGCAGGACAGGCCGAAGCTGTTGGCCAGCTTGCCGCCGGTGTTGCTCGACGGGTTGGCGTAGCCGCCGGCGCGGGTGAAGGGATTGTAGCCACGCGTGCCGTCCGGCGCGAACTTGCCCATCCTGACCGCCGCCTCGACCTGCGCCGCGCCGGCCACCTGGGGCACCATGACCCCGTGCGCGCCCTGGTCCAGCGCCCACTGCACGGCCGAGGCGTTCATGCCGGGCACGCGCACGATGGGCGCGGCGCCGCCGCTCTCGCAGGCGCGCACGCAGCGCTCCAGCGCTTCGACGTCGTAGACGCCGTGCTCCATGTCGAGGATGATGAAATCGAGCCCGGCCATGGCCAGGATTTCCACCACGGTGGACGACGAGATGATGGACCAGATGCCCATCACGGCCTGGCCTGCGGCCAGCTTGGCCTTGATCGGGTTGTTCGATGCCATGATGTTAGAAGTTGACGCCAAAGAAGGATTCAAGTTTGTCGACCGCGAAGTCCAGCATCTCGCGGGTCAGGCCCGGGTAGACGCCGATCCAGAAGGTGTCGTGCATGATGCGGTCGGTGTTGGTCAGGTCGCCGGAGACGCGGTAGTTGCGGCCGATCATGTAGGGCTGGCGCGTCAGGTTGCCGGCGAACAGCAAACGGGTGCCGATCTTGTGCTGGTCCAGATAGGTCAGCAGGTCGACGCGCGAGACGTTGGCCTCCGGCTTGAGCGTCATCGGGAAGCCGAACCACGACGGGTCGGAATTCTCGGTGGCCACCGGCAGGATCAGGAAATCGGCGCACGATTGCAGGCGCTCGGTCAGGTAGGCGAAGTTGTCCTTGCGCGCCTGGATGAAGCCGGCCGCGCGGTCGATCTGCGCCAGGCCGCAGGCGGCCTGCATGTCGGTGATCTTCAGGTTGTAGCCGAGGTGGCTGTAGGTGTACTTGTGGTCGTAGCCTTCCGGCAGCGTGCCCAGGCACTGGCAGAAGCGCTTGCCGCAGGTGTTGTCCTTGCCCGGCGGGCAGTAGCAGTCGCGGCCCCAGTCGCGGAACGATTCGGCGATCGATTTCAGTTCCGGATCGTTGGTGAACACCGCGCCGCCTTCGCCCATGGTGATGTGGTGGGCCGGGTAGAACGACATGGTGCCGATGTCGCCGAAGGTGCCGACCATCTTGCCGTCGTAGGTCGAGCCGAGGGCGTCGCAGCAATCCTCGATGAGCCACAGGTTGTACTTCTTGCACAGCGCGCAGATCACTTCCAGGTTGTACGGATTGCCCAGCGTGTGGGCCAGCATGATGGCCTTGGTCTTCGGCGAGATCGCCGCCTCCAGCTTGCTCACATCGATGTTGTAGGTGCCCAGCTCGACGTCGACGAACACCGGCACCGCGCCGAACTGGATGATCGGGTTGACGGTGGTCGGGAAGCCGGCGGCGACGCCGATGACTTCATCGCCCTGCTGGATCGCGCGCGGGCCCAGCTTCGGCGAGGTCAGCGTGTTGAACGCGACCAGGTTGGCCGACGAGCCGGAGTTGACGGTGATGAGGAAATTCACGCCGATCAGCTTGGCCAGCTTGGCTTCGAACTGGTCGTTGAAGCGGCCGGTGGTCAGCCAGGCGTCGAGCGAGGCTTCGACCATCAATTCCATTTCCGGCGCGCCGACCACTTTGCCGGCCGGCGGGATCACGGTCACGCCCGGCTCGAACGGCGTCGGCACGCTGGCCAGGGCGCCGTACTCGGCCACCAGTTTATTGATCTCCGCGCGGAGTTGTTCTTTGGTTTTTGCTTCGCTCATGGTTGCTGCCTTAAATATTTGCGGTGTTTTGATAGGTGGCGATCTGGTCCAGCGTCAGCGCGCGCATGTCGGCGCCGCTGGCGTGGGCCTGGTGCCAGGCCACGATCATGTCGATGGTGTGGCCCAGGTGCCAGCGCGGCTGCCATTGCAGGCGGGCGCGGGCCTTGGAACAGTCCAGCTTGAGGTAATGGGCTTCGTGCGGCTGCGGGTCGCCGTCGAGCTCCCACGCGGCGCCGTCGCCCCAGCTGTCGCACAGGCGTCCGATGATCCATTCGACCGGGCGGGCGTCGATGTCGTGCGGGCCGAAGTTGAAGCCTTCGGCGTATGTCGCGCCGTGCTGGTGCAAATGTTCGGCCAGCGTCAGGTAGCCCGACAGCGGCTCCAGCACGTGTTGCCACGGGCGGATCGCGTGCGGGCTGCGGATGCGCACCGGCTTGCCGGCGGCGATGGCGCGCACCATGTCGGGAATCAGGCGGTCCTCGGCCCAGTCGCCGCCGCCGATGACGTTGCCGGCGCGGCCCGAGGCCAGCGCGACGCCATGCTCAGCGTATTTCTCGGGATTGAAGAACGACGAGCGGTAGCCGGCCGTGACCAGCTCGGCGCAGGCCTTGCTGTTGCTGTACGGGTCGTAGCCGCCGAAGGCTTCGTTCTCGCGGTAGCCCCAGGCCCATTCCTTGTTCTCGTAGCACTTGTCGCTGGTGACGTTGACCACCGCCTTGACGCCGGGGGTGTTGCGCACCGCTTCGAAGAAGTTGACCAGGCCCATGACGTTGGTGGCGTAGGTCTCGACCGGGTTGGCGTAGGAGTAGCGCACCAGCGCCTGGGCCGCCATGTGGATGACGATCGCCGGTTGCGCCGCCCGCATCGCCGCCTGCAGCGCGGCGCCGTCGCGGACGTCGCCGATGATCGAGGTCATGCCGGCGGCGACGCCGGCCGTGTCGAACAGGCTGGGCTTGCTCGGCGCGTCGAGCGCGTAGCCGGTGACCTGCGCGCCCAGTTGCTGCAACCACAAGCTCAGCCAGCTGCCCTTGAAGCCGGTGTGGCCGGTCAGGAAAACGCGCTTGCCGTGCCAGAACGCGGGATTCATGGCCATCGCTTCCAGGGCGCTTTGCCGCTTTCCCACAATTCCTCCAGCAGCACCTTGTCGCGCAGCGTGTCCATCGGCTGCCAGAAGCCATGGTGCAGCCAGGCGTCGAGCTCGCCGTCCTCGGCCAGGCGCTCCAGCGGGCCTTTTTCCCAGATGGTGCTGTCGTCGTCGATCAGGTCCAGCACTTTCGGCGACAACACGAAGTAGCCGCCGTTGATCCAGCTGCCGTCGCCCTGCGGCTTTTCCTTGAAGCTCATGATGCGCTGGCCGTTCATGTCGATGGCGCCGAAGCGTCCCGGCGGCTGCACGGCGGTCATGGTGGCGAGCTTGCCGTGTTCCTTGTGGAAGGCGATGCTGGCGCCGATGTCGATGTCGGCCACGCCGTCGCCGTAGGTGAAGCAGAACGCTTCCTCATCCTTGATGTGCGCGCGCACGCGCTTCAGGCGGCCGCCGGTCAGCGTGTCGGCGCCGGTGTCGACCAGCGTGACTTTCCACGGTTCCGCGTAGCGCTCGTGCACTTCCATGCTGTTCTTCTGCAGATCGAAGGTGACGTCCGACGTGTGCAGGAAATAGTTGGCGAAGAACTCCTTGATCACGTAGCCGCGGTAGCCGCAGCAGATGACGAAATCGTTGATGCCGTGGGCGGAGTAGCCCTTGAGGATGTGCCACAGGATGGGTTTGCCGCCGATCTCGATCATCGGCTTTGGTTTGACGGCGGTTTCCTCGCTCAATCTGGTGCCCAGGCCGCCCGCCAATATGACTGCTTTCATGCTATCCCCGAAAAGTTGCGATCATGGTGTGTTGCTCCGTACAGGCTTTATTATCGGACACACCCGCTGTATTTTAAACGAAAAGTACAGGCGGTTTGGGGTGTCTATGGCTGGGATGGAAAATTTCCACAAAAAAAGATACTCATGCGGAAAGCAGCAATTCATAGCCTTGTCGCAACACCTCTTGTAAGTCGGCCAAGTGGCCGGCGGCGCCGCCGGACAGCGCGGCGTGGCGCGTGGCGAGCAGCGCGCCGAGCGCGGCGAGGCGGCTCGCCAGCACCAGTTTGAACGCGGCCGGGTCGGGCAGGAAGGCGGGCCGCGCATGGCTGGCGTAGAGCAGATGCAGGCCGTCGAGCGCGCGGGCCAGCGCGGTGGCGTCGGCGTCATCGGCATCATCGGTATTATGCAAGGCCGCTGCGGCCGGCCGATGGCTGGACAGCGCGTCGGCCAGGTAGACGCCGGCCCGGCCGTCCAGCGACGACAGGGCGATGGCGACGCCGGGCAGGTGCGCATAGCGCCGCTGCTGGTAATGGCCGAAGCCGGCGCCGAGGATGTCGCGCCGCAGCAGCAGCGCGCCGGCGTCGCACAGCGAGGCGACGGTGTTGTGGTCGGATGACAGCAGCAGTCCGCCGAGCGAGGCGCCGTCGACCACGGTGTCGGTGCCGAACAGCGGCGCGCCGGGCAGCGCCGTTCCATCACTGTCCTGCGGCTGGCGCCAGCCGCCGACCAGGCCGACGTGCGGATAGCTTTGGTAGATGTGCATCATGCGCGCCAGCTTGTCCGGGCGCAGCAGGTCGCCCTGCGGCGCGACGGCGATGTACTGGCCCTGCGACAGCGTCAGGCAGTGGTCCAGGTTGGCGGCCGGCGCCAAGCCCGGCGCGCGGCCGTAGCGCAGTCGCGGGTGGCGCGCCAGCAGCGGCGCGACCAGCGCGCGCAGCGCGTCGCCATCGCCGCCGTCGCTGACGATGATTTCGGTGTGGGCCCAGGTCTGCGCCAGCGCGCTGTGCAGCGTGCGCGCGACGGCGGCCGGATCGTCGCCGGCCGTCGCGATCAGGATGCTGACCAGCGGCAGGCCGGTGTCGGCGGCGTCGGCGGCGCGCTTGCCGGCGCGGCGCTTCAGCGCGCCGCGCGCCACGCGGCGGTACAGCTGCTCCAGGTTGCGCGCCAGGCGCGGCGTGTCGAACAGCGCGCAGCCGTCGCGGTTGTCGATCAGGCGCCGCCGCAGCGCGGCCAGCTTGCGCGGCGCCAGCGCCAGCCGCACCGCCGTGTCCTCGTAGTCGTCCAGGTTGTCGGTGACCAGTTCCGGCAGGCCGGCCGCGTGCAGCTGGCTGCCGCCGACGCGGCCTGCGTGGCTGAGTCCGGAACAGGTCAGCAGCGGCAGGCCGGCCCACAGCGCGTCGGCGGCGCGGGCGCCGGCGTTGAACGGCAGCGTATCGAGGAACAGGTCGGCCGCGCGGCAGCGTTCCGCCTCGTCCAGCGGCGCCGGCTCGGCGAACACCAGCCGCTCGCTGGCGACGCCGTGGCGCAGCGCCGCCACCCGCAGGTTGTCGCGCATGGCTTCGCCGTCGGCGGTCAGCCACAGCACGCCGCGCGGCACGCGCAGCAAAATGCGCATCCAGGCGGCGAATTGCGGTGGCGCCAGCTTGTGGCCGTCGGTGAAGCAGCAGAAGACGAAGGCGTCCGGCGGCAGGCCGTTCGCCACGCGCAGCGCGAAGCGCGGCGGGCGCCGTCCGGCCGGGCGCGGCCGCTGGTGCGCCAGCCGGTCGTGGATGTGGCAGCTGTCCGGCAGGTACAGCGGCTGTTCGGTGAAGTAGGGCGCCAGCGTCGGCGGCAGCACCCAGGCGTCGACCAGCACGTGGTCGACCGCGTCGAGCGCGGAGGTGGCGGGATGGCTCGGCCAGGCGATCTGCACCGGCGCCGGGCGGTGCGCCACGATGCCGGGGCGGCCGCCGTCGGCCAGGCCGTGCAGGTCGACCAGGATGTCGATCTCATGCGCGCGGATCAGCCGCGCCGCCTGCAGGTCGCCGAGGCCGTCGAGGCGGATGTGATGGTCGAGGCCCTGGGCCATGCGCAGCCGCGCGGCCGAGTCGTCCTCGGCGCTCCAGCAAAAGCCGTAGATCTCGACCAGCTTGCGGTCGTGCAGCGCGTACAGTTCGGCGCTCTCGGGGCGGGCGTCCGGCGCCAGATAGCCGATGCGCAGCTTGCGGTGGCTGTAGCCGGCGCGGTCCGACAACGGCGCCGCACCTGCCGCGGCCGCGGCCGGCACATACGCGGCGACATGGCGGCGCGCGGCCGCCAGTTGCTGCGCCGGGTCGTCGCTGGCGGCGAGCGTGGCGGGCGCCGACGCGGCGGCCAGCAATTGCTCCTCGTCCAAGCCCGGCAACGGGGCCAGCACCGGCCAGGCGCATAGTCGCTGCCGCAGCCGGATCAGGTGGGCGGCCGCCAGCGGCTGGCGCGGGTCGAGCCGCAGGCTGCTGGTCAGCGCCTGCTCCGCCTGCGCGCTGCGGCCGCGCTGATCGGCGACGCGGCCGATATTGTTGTACAGCTGGATTTGCAGCCGGGCCGCGTTGGCGCCCGCCGGATCGAGCAGGTCGAGCGCCTCGTCCCAGATGTCGAGCGCCTGGTCGGGCTGGCGGCGGCGCTCCATCAGCGCGCCGAGGCCGAGATAGGCTTCGGTGAAGTTGACCTGGATCTCCAGCGCGCGGCGGTACGAGCGCTCGGCGCCGCGGTCGTCGCCGCCGTGCATCTGCAGCACCGCCAGGTTGTACCAGGCGGCGTGCATCAGCGGCGTGGCGCCGTGCTTGATCCACAGTTGATACAGCGCGACGGCTTGTTCCGGCTTGCCGCGCCCGGCCAGCAGCTCGGCGATGCCGATCAGCTGGGTGATCGGCAGCTGGCCCAGCCCGGCCTGGGCGAACGCCAGCGTGGCCGCCTCCGTGATGTTGCCGGCGGCGATGGCGGCGTTCAACTGGGCGGACACGGCGTTGCCGGGATCAGGCGGCGACCGCCACCAGGATGTACTGCGGCGCCAGCGCGTCCTCGACCGCGATCTCCGGATCGATGCCGCTGGCCTGCGCCATCAGGCGGATCGCCGGCAGGTATTTCTCGCGCGCCGGCTCGTCCGGGATGCGGGCGCTGCCGCCGGCGATCTTGAAGCCGGCCTGCAGCAGCATGTCCAGCATCGCGCCACGGGTGAACAGGCGCTTCTGGTCCGGGTCCAGCGCGCCGCCCTTGGCGTAGCGCAGGTCGCCGGCGTTGAGGCGGGCCTGCACGCTCCAGTGCTGGAAGTTGGGGATGGCGGCCACCACGCGGCCGCCCGGCGCCATGTTGGCGCGGATCTTGGCCAGCACCGTCCACGGATTGTTCATATGCTCCAGCACCTCGCCGAGGATCCAGCAATCGGCGCCGGCGACGTGCGACCAGAAGTCGGGGCCGGCGGTTTCGATATCCTGCTGGAACACGAAATCGCAATGCGGGCGTGCCGCCTCGGCGGGCGCCGGATCGCGTTCGATGCCGGTGTAGTGGCAGATCGGATTGCGCTGGCGGTAAGCCTTGGCCAAGGCGCCGTCGCCGCAGCCGACGTCGACCAGCTTGCCGGCGTCGAGCGGCAGCATGGCCAGCAGGTCCTGGTTGATGCGCGCCGACGCGGCCGGCAGGTCGTAGTGGTGGCCGCCGGCGCCGATCACCGCGCCGCGCCGCTCGTGGCGCAGCAACGGCTGCCGGGCATCGCCGCCGGCATCCGCGGCCAGCCGGTCGACCGCGCCGAGCAGGTGGTGGGCGCCGGCGCGGTGGATCGCCAGCATCGCCTGGATCAGCGGCGCGGCGTGCTTGATCGGCAGCGGCCAGCGGCGCATCACGTCGAGGTTGACCAGCATGCAGGCCGGGTCCAGATAGCGCACCGCGCCGTCCGCCGGCCGTTCGTGGCCGTGTTCGTTGACCAGGCGCACCTCGCCGCAGCCGTACATGTCCGGCGTCAGCCGGCTTTGCAGCGACTCGATCAAACCGGGCTCGAGCACCTCGACGCCGGCGTCGAGGAACAGCGCCTGGCCCGACAGGCCGAGGTGCCGCAGGGCCCAGGCGATGCCGGGGCCGGGCTGGATATCATAGCCGAAGGGAATGAACTCGACGTTGTCGTCGGCGTCGGTGACGGCGCGGATCTGTTCCGCCACATCCGGGCTGGAGCCGTCGATGATGTAGACGCGGTTGCCGTGGAAGCGGCGCAGTCCGCGCAGCAGCCGCTCGATCAGCTCGGGCGCGTTGTGCGAGATGGCGATGATCGGGATCTGCTCGGCCCGCGGCGGCGGCGCGTCGTCCTCGCGGCGCAGCGGGTGGGCCGGCGCGGCCAGGCGCGGCGCGGCCGGCTTGGCGACCTGTTGCAGCACGGTCTCCAGGTTGCGCACGAAGCGCGGGCTGTCGAACAGCGCGCAGCTGAGGCGGTTGTCCGCCAGTTGCCGCTTCATCGCCGCGACGCGGGCCGGATCGGCGGCCAGCGCCACCGCCTTTTCCTCGTAGTCGGCGAAGTTGTAGGTGATCAGCTCCGGCAGGTCGACCGCGCGCAGCAGGCTGCCGGCCATGCGCGACGAGAAGGTCTGGCCGGCGCAGGTCAGCAGCGGCAGGCCGGCCCACAGCGCGTCGCTGGCGGTGGTGCCGCCGTTGAACGGGAAGGTGTCGAGGAACAGGTCGGCCAGCTGGTAGCGCGCCAGGTACTCGGCCGGCACGGCGCGGCTGTTGAAGATGATGCGCTCGCGGGCGATGCCGGCGGTTTCGGCGTGGCGGTACAGGTTGTCGCGCACCTCCGGATAATCGGCCACCAGCCACAGCACGCTGTCGGGCACGCGGCGCAGGATGCTCATCCAGACGCCGAACAGCTCGGGGGTGAACTTGAAGTTGTTGTTGAACGAGCAGAAGACGAAGGCGTTCTCGGGCAGGTTGACCGAGGCGCGGGTGGCCTTGGGCGCGATCAGGCGCTGGCGGTCGTTGATCTGGAAGGTGTCGGGCAGGTACAGCGGCTTCTCGGAGAAGTGTTCGGCCATTTCCGGCGTGATCAGGAACTCGTCGGCCAGCACGTAGTCGACGCCGGGCAGGCCGGTGCTGCCGGGGAAGCCGAGGTAGGTCAGCTGCACCGGCGCCGGGCGGAACGCCAGGATGTTCGGCCGCGCGCCCAGCGTCAGGCCGTGCAGGTCGACCAGGATGTCGATTTCGTGGGCGCGGATGGCGCGCGCGGCCTGCTCGTCGCTGAGCTTGTCGATGCGGATGTAGTGGTCCATCGCCTTGACCACGCGGGCGCGGATCGGCGAGCCGTCCTCGCGGCTCCAGCTGAAGGCGTAGATCTCGAATTTGGAGCGGTCGTGCAGCTCGTACAGCTCGGCGGTCAGGATCGACACCGCGTGCGAGCAGAAATCGGACGACAGGTAGCCGATGCGCAGGCGCTGGTGGTGGTAGCCGTGGGCGCCGGTCAGCGGGGCGACGGCGGCGTTGACCTTCTCGGCGACGAAGCGGCGGGCGGCGGCCAGTTGCTGGGCCGGATCGCCGGACGCGCTCAGCATCGCCAGCGCCGAGGTGCCGTCCATCATGGTCTGCACCGAGATGTGTTCCAGGCCGCTGTAGACCGGCCACTCGCACTGTTTCTGGCGCAGGTGGACCCAATGGGTCATGACGTTGGCCTGTTGCGGATCGACGCGCAGGCTGATGGCCAGCGTGGCCTCGGCCTCGGGGTAGCGCTTGCGGATCTCCAGCAGGCGGCCGAGGTTGTTCAAGGTCTGCACGTACAGCGTCGGATTGGTCTTGACGTCGGGTTCGATGGGATCGGTCAGGATGGCGTTCCACATCGCCAGCGCGTCGTCGGGGCGGCCGGTGCGTTCCAGCAGCGTGCCCAGGTTGAGGCGGGCCTCGACGAAATCGGGATTCTGCGCCACGGCCTTGCGCAGCACGGCCTCGGCGCCGGCGTCGTCGCCGGCGTTGGACAGCACCACGGCCAGGTTGAAGCAGGCGGCGTAGATCAGCGGCGACGGCGTATGGTCGATCCAGGCGCGGTACAGGCCGATGGCGGCCGGCAGCTGGCCGCTTTCCTGCAGCACGGCGGCGGCGGCGAACAGGTCGCCGATGGACAGCGCGCCCTGGACGGCGAGCGCCATGACGGTGCCCAGCGGGCTGTTGTCGGGGGCGGATGGAGCGGGAGTGTGAGCGGTCATGGCGGGGCTTCAAAGCCGTAAAAGGTTGGCGGTATCATAGAGCAACTGCAGGGGCCGTGTCCAACTCCGGCAAACTCCGGGGTCAGAGCTAAAAACTGGACACGGGCTCAACCGTAACGCAGTTACGGTTGAGCCCGTGTCCAGTTTTTAGCTCTGACCCCGGAGTTTTAGCGGTTGGGAACGCTGAACCAGTCGCCGGCTTGCCCGGCGCCGGCGACGGCGTCGCGCTGCGTGGCGGCGAAGCCGGCCGCGCTGTGCGGTCCGTGCGCGAGGCGGTATTGCTTGAGCGCGTCGGTCAGCGCTTGCACGCCGGCGTCGCCGCCACCCGGCGTGCCGACCGCCGCCGGCGCCGCCGTCAACTGTTGCGCCTGCGTCGCGCTCGGGGCGCCGGCGGCGGCGCTGAAGCCGGCGATGGCGCCGCTCAGTCCGCTCACCTGTTGCTGCAAGGTCGGCGCGCCGCTGGCCGCCCCCGCGCGCTGCTGCGCCAGGAACCAGACGTCGGCGCTGTCGTGCACGCTGCCGTCGGTGCTGGTGTAGCTCGACGTCAGGCCGATGGCGTTGCCGTTCTGGTGCGTCAGCGCGCTCTTGGCGCCGGTGCTGATCGAGGCGATCTTCAGCTGCTCCAGCGTTTTCAGCTCGTCCGCCTGGCTGACGCCGTCGGAGTTGCCGTCCACCCAGACCCGCAGCGCGCCGTAGGCGGCGTCGTCGCGGTCGATGCGGCCGTCGTCGTTGTCGTCCAGGTCGGCCAGCGCGGCGTAGCCGTCGGCCGCCTTGCCACCGTTGCCCAGCGACGTGGCGCCGCCGAACAGTTCGCCGCCGTCGTTGATGATGCCGTCGCCGTTGCGGTCCAGGGCCAGCAGGCCGTCGGTCGGCGCGACCCAGCCGGTGCGCACCGCTTGTCCGTCGCCGCGGATGTCGAAGCGCACCCCGGCGGCGATGCCGAGGGTGCTGACGCCGTTGTCGTCGAGGTCGAGCACCAGCGGCGTGGCGTAGTGGCGCGAGGCCATGTTGAACGCCATCGTCTGCGCCACCGTCATCGCCAGCACCCGGTCGTCGCCGAAGGCGTCGGCCTGCGCGATGCTCAGCGCGGCCAGCCCGTCCGCGGTCAGCGCCGGCACCTGCGCCACCGTGAACGCGGCGATCTGGGCGCTGGTGAACGCCGCCAGTTGGCTGCTCTTCAGGCCCGCGACCTGGTCGGTCGTCAGCCCGGCGATCTGGGTGGTGGACAGGTAGCCGATCTGCGCGTTGCTCAGCGCGCCGAGCTGGCTGGTGCTCCAGGCGGCGATCTGCGCCGTGCCGAGCGCGCCGATCAGGTCGGCCGTCAGGGCGCCGATCTGCGAGTTCTTCAACGCGCCGATCTGCTCGCTGCCCAGCATGCCGGCCTGCGCGCCGCTCAGCGCGTTGAGCTGGGTGGCCGACAGCGCTTGCAGCTGGGCCGTGGTCAGCGCCTGCAACTGGTCGGAGCCGAGCACGCCCATCTGGTCGATGTTCAGCGCGGTGATCTGGCTGAGCTTGATCGAGGCGATCTGATCGGTTCCCAGCGCTTGCACCTGGGTGTTGGACAGCTCGCCGATCTGGCCGGGGCTCAGGTAGCCGATCTGCGCGGTGCGCAGCGCGGCGATCTGGCCGGTGCTCAGCGCCAGCCGCTGGTCCAAGGTCAGCGCGCCGAGCTGGGCGCTGGTCAGCGCCTGGACGTGGTTGGTGTTCAGCCCCGGCAACTGGTTCAGCTGCAGGCTGGCGATCTGCTGGGTGCCGATGGCGGCGATGTCGGCCGTCGGCAGCCCGTCCAGTTGCTGCGTCGACAGCGCGACCACGGCGTTGACGCTGAGCGCGGCCGCTTGCTGCGAACTCAGCGCTTGCAGCTGGTCGAGGCTGAACACCGCGATTTGCGTGGCGTCGATGGCGGCCACTTGCGCCGTCCTCAGCCCGCGCACCTGGGCGGTGGTCAACGCCGTCACCTGGTCGGTGGACAGGCCGATGAATTGGCCGGCCGTCAGCGCGGCCAGGTCCTGGGTGTCGAGCGCGGCGATCTGATCGGTGCTGAACGCCGCCAGTTGCTCGGCCGTCAGCCACGGCATTTGCGCGGTCGACAGGCCGGTGATCTGGGCCACCGCCAGCGCGGCGATCTGCGCGGTGCTCAAGGCCGCGGCCTGGTTGCTGCCCAGCGCGGCGATCTGCGCCGTGCGCAGCGCCTGGATCTGGGCGTCGGTCAGCGCGGCCAGGCTGTCGAGGCTGAAGCCGTAGGCCAGTTGCGCGGTGCTCAGCGCGGCGATGTGGTCGCTGTCCAGCGCGGCGACCTGGTCGGTGGCCAGGCCGTTGAGCAGCTGGGCGGTGCCGAACGCGGCGAACTGCGCCGCGCTCAGCGCGTTGAGCTGGAGCGCCGCCAGCGCGCCCACCTGCGGCGCGTTGAACGCGGCCACCTGGCGCGTGGTCAGGCTGGCCAGGTCGACCAGCTCCAGCGCGGCCACCTGGTCGGTGCCCAGCGCGTTGATCTGCTGCGTGCTCAGCGACGCCGCCTGGGCGGTGGTCAGCGCGACGATCTGCTCGGTGCTCAGCGCCTGCAGCTGGCTGGTGCTCAGCGCGGCCGCCTGGGCGGTGCGCAGCGCGGCGATCTGGTCGGTGGTGAGCGCGGCGATGGCCTCGACGCCGAGGCCGTACACCAGTTGCGACGTGGTCAGGGCGGCGATGTGGGCGCCGTCCAGCGCGACCAGCTGGTCGGTGCTGAGGCCGTTGCTGAGCTGGCTGGTGGTCAGCGCGGCCAGCTGGGCCGTGCCGAGGCCGTTCAACTGCGCGGCACCCAACACGGCGAGCTGCTCGATGGTCAGCGCCACGATCTGGCGCGTGCCGAACGCGGCCAGGTCGGCCGTTTCCAGCGCCGCCACCTGGTCGGTGGTCAGCGCGGCCACCTGGCGGGTCGCCAGCGCGGCGGCCTGCGCGGTGGTCAGCGCGACGATCTGGTCGGTGCTCAGGCCGGCGCTGACCTGGTCGATGCTCAGCGCCGCGATGTGCGCGGTCGACAGCGAGGCGAACTGGTCGGTCGACAGCGCCAGCAACTGCTCGCCGCTCAGCAGATTCAACTGGGCGGTGCTCAGCGCGGCCAGGTCGGCCGTCTCCAGCGCCGCCACCTGGTCGCTGTTGAGCGCGCTCAGCTGCATGCTGTTGAGCGCGCGCACTTGCTGTGTGTTGAGCGCGACGATCTGCTCGGTGGTCAGCGCGGCGAACTGCTCGGCCTGCAGGTTGCGGATCGCGCTGGTGCTGATCGCGGCGAACTGGTCGGTGCCCAGCGCGGTCAGCTGCTCGGTGCTCAGCGTGACGATCTGCGCCGACGTCAGCGCGCCCACTTGCCGCGTGCCGAGGTTGGCGAACTGGGTCGCGGTCAGCGCCGACAGCACCTGCGTGCTCAGGCCGCCGATGGCGCTGGTCGACAGCGCGTTCAACTGCGCGCTGGTCAGCGCGGCGAACTGCGCCGTGTTGAACATCGCCAGCTGGTTGCTGCGCAGCGTGACGAAGTCCTCGGTGCTGAGCGCGCCGATCTGCTCGGTGGAGAGCGCGCTGATCTGCGCCGTGCCCAGCGCCGCCACCTGCGCGGTGTTCAGCGCCACGATCTGGTCGGTCTGCAGCGCGGCGATCTGGTCGCTGTTCAGGCTGGTGAACTGGGCGGTGCCCATTACGCTGATCAGCTCGGTCGTCAGCGCCGCGATGTTGGCGGTGGTGATGGCGGCGATCTGCGCGGTCTTCAGCGCGACGAAATCGACCGTCTCCAGCGCGTCCAGCTGGTCGCTGCCCAGCGCGGCGATCTGCGCGGTGCTCAGCGACATCGCCTGGCTGCTGGTCAGCGCCACCATCTGCTCGGTGGTGACGGCGGCGAACTGCGCGCCGGACAGCGCGCCCAGCTGGGCGACGCTCAGCGCGGCGAAGGCGTCGCTGCCGATGGCGGCGATCTGCTCGCCGGTCAGCGCGTTCAGCTGGCGGGTGGCCAGGTTGTTCATTTGCAGCGCGGTCAGCGCGGCGATCTGGTCGGTGCTCAGCGACGCCGCCTGGGCCGTGCTCAGCGCGTTGATCTGCTCGGTGCCCAGATGCTGCAGCTGCTCGACGGTCAGCGCGTTCAGCTGGTCGGCGCTCAGGCCGAGCAGCTGCGCCGTTTTCAGCGCGGCCAGGTCCTCGGTTTCCAGCGCCTGGATCTGCTCGGTGGTCAGCGCGGCCAGCTGGGCGGTGCCCAGCGCCTGGATCTGCGCGGTGGTCAGCGCGGCGATGCGGTCGGCGTCCAGCGCGCGCAACTGATCGCTGCCGAGCGCCTGGATTTGCGCGGTCCTCAGCGCGGCCAGGTCCTCCAGCTCGATCACGCCGAGCTGGGCGGTGGTCAGCAGCGCGATCTGCGCCGTGCTCAGCAGGACGAATTGCTGCGTCCCCAGCTGGATGAACTGGTCGCTGCCCAGCGCCTGCAGCTGGGTGCTGCTCAGCGCGGCCAGCTGGGCCGAGCCGAGGCTTTGCAACTGCTCGGCCTGCAGCGCGTTCAACTGCGCGGTGCCCAGCGCGGCGAACTGGCTGCTCTTGAGCGCGGCCAGGTCCTCGGTCTCCAGCGCCTGGATCTGTTCGGTGGTCAGCGCGGCCAGCTGGGCGGTGCTCAGCGCCTGCGCCTGCGCGGTGGTCAGCGCGGCGATGCGGTCCGGCGCCAGCGCGCGGAGCTGCGCGCTGTCAAGGATGGCGATCTGCGCGGTCTTCAGCGCGGCCAGGTCCTCCAGCTCGATGACGCTCAGTTGCGCGGTGCTCAGCGCCGCGACCTGGGCGCTGCCCAGCGCGGCGAATTGCGCGCTGCTCATGCCGATGATCTGGTCGCTGCCGAGGGCGCGCACTTGCGCGCTGCTCAGCACGATGAGCTGGATGGCGAGCAGCGCTTGCACCTGGTCCACCGACAACGCGGCGAACTGGGCGCTGCTCAGCGCCATGACTTGCGCCGGCTTCAGCGCGGCGATCTCGTCGCTGGTCAGCGCCTGGATCTGGCCGCTGCCCAGCACGGCGATCTGCGCCGTGGTCAGGCCGCCGATTTGCGCCGTGGTCAGCGCGGCGATCTGGTCGGTGCTCAGCAGCGCCACCTGGGCCGTGCCCAAGGCGGCGAGCTGCGTGGTTTTCAGCGCCGCCACGTCCTCCAGTTCCAGCGCCAGCAGCTGGTCGCTGCGCAGCGCGGCGATGGCGTCGGTGCTGATGGAACCGATCTGGCGCGTGGTCAGGGCGGCGATTTGCGCGGTGGTGAGACCGGCGAACTGGGCGGTCGACAAGGCGGCGATCTGGGCCAACGTCAAGGCCTGGATCTGGTCGGTGCTGAGGTTGCCCAAGGCGCCGAGCGCGCTCAGTTGCAGCGGGCTCAGCGCGGCGAAGTCGTCGGTGCCGAGCGCGGCCACCTGGCTGGAGCTGAGCGTCGCCAGTTGCGCCGTGCTCATCGCGGCGATCTGGTTGCTGCTCATCGCGACCAACTGCTCGGTGCTCAGCAGCGCCACTTGCGCGGTGCGCAGCGCGACGATCTGCGCCGCCTTCAGCGCGGCCATTTCATCGCTGCTGAGCGCGGCCAATTGGCCGTTGCCCAAGCTGGCGATCTGGGCGGTGGCCAGGCCGCCGACCTGCAGCGTCGTCAGCGCGGCGATCTGCGAGGTCAGCAGCGACTGGAATTGCAGCGTGTTCAGCGACGACAGCTGCAGCACGGTCATCGCCCGCAGTTGCGCGGTGGTGATGGCGTCCAGCTGGACGCTGCTCAGCGCCTGCAGCTGCGCGGTCCTCAGCGCGGCCAGGTCCTGGCTTTCCAGCGCCTGGATGTGCTGGGTGCCCAGCGCGCCGATTTGCTGCGTGCTCAGGCTGGCCACTTGCAGCGTGCTCAGGCCGGCGATCTGGTCGCTGCGCAACAGCGCCAACTGGTTGGTGCCGAGGGCGGCCACCTGCGCGGTTTTCATCGCGCCCAGGTCCTCCGTCTCCATCGCGGCCAATTGCGCGGCGCTCAGCGCCCGCACCTGGCTGGTGGTCAGGTTGGCGGCCTGCAGCGTGCTCAGCGCGACGATCTGCGCGGTGCCCAGCGATTGGAACTGGGCGTCGCTGAGCGCGCCCAGTTGCGCCGTGTTCAGCGCGCGCAGCTGGTCGGTCAGCAGCGCGTCGAGCTGGACGTTGGTCAGCGCCGCGACTTGCGCGGTTTTCAGCGCGGCGAGGTCGGCGGCGTTGAAGACGCGCAATTGCGCGGTGCCCAGCGCGGCGATCTGCGCCGTGCTCAGGCTGGCGATCTGCAGCGTGCTCATGGCGTCGGCCTGGGCGGTGCTCAGGCCGGCGATCTGGGCGGTGCCCAGCGCGGCGATCTGCACCGTCTTGAGCGCGATGAAGTCCGCGCTCTCCATCGCGTTCAGCTGCGCGCTGCCGAGGGCGGCCACTTGCTGGGTGCTCAGGTTGCTCACTTGCAGCGTCGACAGCGCGGCGATCTGCGCATCGTTCAAGGCGGCGATCTGGCTGGTCTTGAGCGCGGCGATTTGCAGCGTCTTCAACAGCGCCAGCCCGTCGGTGCCGAGCGCGAGCAATTGCGCGGCGCTCAGCAGCTGGATTTGCGCGGTGGCCAGGTTGACCACTTGCAGCGTGCTCAGGGCGGCGATCTGCGCGGTGCTCAAGCCCGACAGCAGCGCGCTGCCCAGCGCGGCCACCTGGGCGGTGGTCAGCGCCAGCACCTGGTCGCTGCTCAGCGCGTTCAGGTTGTCGCTGCCGAGGCTGACGATTTGCGCGGTTTTCAGCGCGGCCAGGTCGCGCGTTTCGATGGCGGCGACCTGGGTGGTGTTCAGCGCGGCGAGTTGCTGCGTCGACAAGTTGGAGATTTGCAGCGTGGTCAGCGCGGCGATCTGCGCGCCGCTGAGCTGGGACACCTGGCTGGTCGACAGCGCGGCCAGTTGCGTCGTCTTCAGCGCGGCGAAGTCGTCCACTTCCAGCGCCCGCAATTGATCGCTCGACAGCGCGGCGATCTGCGCGGTGCCCAGGTTGCTCGCTTGCAGCGTGCTCAGCGCGGCGATCTGGGCGGTGCCCAGCGCGCGCAATTGGGCGGTGTTCAACGCGGCGATCTGGGCGGTGGTCAGCGCCTGCAGCTGGCCGCTGCTCAGCGCGTTCAGGCTGTCGCTGCCGAGGCCGGCGAGTTGCGCGGTCGGCAGCGCGGCCAGGTCGCGCGTTTCGATCGCGGCGACCTGCTCGTCGCTCAGCGCGGCCAGCTGGCGCGAGCTCAGGGCGGCGAATTGCTGGGTGCCCAGCGCGACGATCTGCGCGGTGGTGAGCTGGCTGATCTGCGCGGTGCTCAGCGCGGCGATCTGCGCGCTTTTCAGCGCGGCCAGCAGGCCGGTTTGCAGCGCGGCGATGGCGGTGGTGCTCAGGCTGGCGATCTGCGTCGCGCTCAGCGCGGCCAGGTCCAGCGTTTCAAACGCGTTCAGCTGCTCGGTCGAGAGCGCCGCCAGCAGGCGGGTCGACAGCGCGCCGGCCTGCAGCGAGGTCAGCGCCACGATCTGGCTGGTGCCGATGGCGGCGACCTGGTTGGTGCTCAGCGCGTTGAGCTGGCTGGTCTTCAGCGCGGCCCAGTCGGCGGTGCTCAGCGCGGCCACTTGCTGCGTCAGCAGCCAGCCGATCTGCGCGGTGCTCAGCGCGTTGATCTGGGCGGTGGTCAGCGCCACCAGCTGGCGGCTGCTGAGGACCTGGATCTGGTCCGAGTTCAGCTGCGCGATTTGTTCGGTCTTCAGCGCCGCGATCTGGTTCGGCAGCAGCGTGGCGATGCCCTTGGTGCCCAGGCCCAGCAGCTGGCTGCTGCGCAGCGCGGCGAAGTCCTGCGTTTCCATCGCCGCCAGCTGCTCGTCCGACAGCGCGCCCAGCTGCGCCTGCGTCAGCGCGGCGGCTTGGGCGGTGGTCAGCGCGACGATCAGGTCGGTGCTCAGCGCGCCGACCTGGTCGGTGGTCAGGGCGATGATCTGCGCGGTCTTGAGCGCGGCGAAGTCGCGCGTTTCCAGCGCGTTGAGCTGGTCGGTCGACAGCGCGGCGAGGGCGCGCGTGGTCAGCATGCCGATCTGGGCGGTGCTCAGCGCGATCAGCTGGTCGCTGCCCAGCGCGGCGGCCTGGGCGGCGGACAGCGCCGACAGCACGGTCGAGTTCAGCGCGCTCACCTGCGCGGTGGTCAGGGCGGCGACGGCGTCGCTGGCCAGCGCGGCCACTTGCTGCGAACGCAGCACGGCCAGGTCGCGGGTGTCCATCGCGGCCAATTGTTCGCCGCTCAGCGCCGCCAGCTGGGCGCTGCTCAACACCGCCACCTGCGCCGTGTTCAGGCCGGCGATCTGCGCCGTCCCCAGCGCGGCGATCTGGGCGCTGGTCAGGGCGGCGGCCTGGTTGGTTTTCAAGGCGGCCAGGTCGCGCGTTTCCATCGCCCGCAACTGGTCGGTTGACAAGGCGGCGATCTGGCGCGTGCTCAGCGCGGCGCTTTGCGCGGTGCTCAAGGCGACGATCTGGTCGGTGCTCACGGCCGCCAGTTGCGCGGTGCTCAGCGCGCCCAGCGCGAGCGTGTTCAGCGCCGCGAATTGCGCGGTGGTCAGCGCGGCGACGGCGTCGTCGCTCAGCGCGGCGGCTTGCTGCGATCGCAGCGCGGCCAGGCCGGCGGTGCGGATCGCGGCCACCTGGTCGGTGTTGAGCGCGGCGATCTGCGCGGTGGTCAGCGCGGCGATCTGCAGCGAGCTCATGGCGGCGATCTGCGCGGTGTTCAGCGCGCGGATCTGCAGCGTGTCGAGGGCGGCGGTCTGGCTGGTCTTGAGCGCGGCCAGGTCCTGGGTTTCCATCGCGTCGAGCTGGTCGCTCGACAGCGCGGCGATCTGGCGCGAGGTCAGCGCGGCGGCCTGGGCGGTGGTCAGCGCGACGATCTGGTCGGTGGTCAGCGCGGCGATCTGGACGCTGTTGAAGGCGGCCAGCACGGTCGAGGTCAGCGCGGCGAACTGGGTGGTGGTCAGAGCGGCGACGGCGTCGCTGGCCAGCGCGGCGGCCTGCTGCGATTGCAGCGCGGCCAGGTCGCGGGTCTCCAGCGCGACGATCTGCTCGGTGTCCAGCAGTGACAGCTGGGCGGTGCTCAGCGCCGCCACCTGTTGCGTGGTCAGGCCGGCGATTTGCGCGGTGGTGAGCGCGGCGATCAGGCGGGTGCCGAGCGCGGCGATCTGCGTGGTCTTGAACGTGGCCAGGTCTTGCGTCTCCATCGCGCCCAACTGGTCGCTGGACAGGGCGGCGACCTGGCGCGTGGTCAGCGCGGCGCTTTGCACGCTGCTCAGCGCGACGATCTGCGCGGTGCTCAGCGCGGCGATCTGGGCGGTGGTGAGCGCGCTCAGCACGGTGGTGTTGAGCGCGCCGAACTGCGCGGTGCTCAGCGCGTTGATGGCGTCGCTGCTCAGCGCGGCGATCTGCTGCGACTTCAGCGCGGCCATCGCCGCCGGCGTCATGGCGATGATCTGGTCGGTGCTCAGCACCGACATCTGGCGCGTCGTCAGCGCCGACACCTGCAGCGAGGTCAGGCCGACGATCTGCTCGGTGCCCAGCGCGTCCAGTTGGGCGGTGGTCAGCGCGCCGATCTGCGCGGTGGTCAGCGCCGCCACGTCGCGGGTTTCCAGCGCGGCGATCTGGGTGTTGCTCAGCGAGGCGATTTGCAGCGTCGTCAGCGCGGCGGCCTGGGCCGTGGTCAGGGCGGCGATCTGGTCGTCGTCCAGCGCGGCCAGTTGGCGGGTGCTCAGCGCGGCCAGCTGGGCCGTGGTTAAGGCGGCGACCTGGCTGGTGGCCAGCGCGGCGATATTGGCGGTGCTCAGGCCCGCCAGCTGCTGGGTGCGCAGCGCGGCCAGGTCCGCCGTCTCCAGCGCGGCCAGCTGGTCGGCCGACAGCGCCGCCAGTTGTTGCGAGCTCAGCGCGTTGGCTTGCGCGGTCTTCAGCGCGACGATCTGGTCGGTGGTGAGCGCGGCCACGCTGGCGGTGCCGAGCGCGGCGATCTGGTGGGTCTTCAAATTGGACCAGGCGGCGGTGCCGAGCGCGGCCACCTGCGACGCCGACAGCGCGGCGATCTGCGACGTGCCGAGGCCGGCGACCTGGAGGCTGTTCAGCACGGCGATCTGGTCGCTGTCGAGCGCGGCGATCTGGCGGGTCTGCAGCGCCGCCACTTGCGCCGAACCGAGCGCGGCGATCTGATCGGTATCGAGCGCGGCGATGGCGGCGGTGGCGATGGCGGCGATCTGGTGCGTGCGCAGCGCGGCCAGGTCCTGGGTTTCCATGGCGGCGATTTGCGCGCTGCTCAGCGCGGCCACCTGCAGCGTGCCGAGGGCGGCCGCCTGCGCGGTGGTCAGCGCGGCGATCTGGCCGGCGTCGAGCGCGGCCAGCTGCGCGCTGTTGAAGGCGGCGATCTGCGAGGTTTTCATCGCGGCGATGTCGCGCGTCTCGATCGCGGCGACCTGGTCGCTGTTCAACGCCAGCGTTTGCGCGGTGGTCAGCGCGGCGATCTGGGCGGTCGACAGCGCGACGATCTGGTCGGTGTTCAGGCTGCGCACCAGGGCGGTCGGCATGGCGGCGATCTGCGCGGTCGACAGCGCGGCGATCTGGTCGGTGCCCAGCATGCTGGTGGCGGCGGTGCCGAGCGCGGCCAGCTGCTGGCTCTTCAGCGCGGCGAAGTCCTGGGTTTGCATCGCGGCCAATTGCGCGCTGGACATCTTGCTCAGCTGCGCGGTGGTCAGCGCGGTCACCTGGGCGGTGGTCAGCGCGATGATCTGGTCGGTGTTGAGCGCGGCGAACTGCGCCGTGGTCAGCGCGGCGATCTGCTGCGTGGTCAGGCCGGCGATCTGGCCGTCGCCGAGCGCGCCGATCTGGGCGATGGTCAGCGCGGCGATCTGCGCGGTCTTCAGCGCGGCCAGGTCGCGGGTTTCCAGCGCGGCCACCTGGACGTTGGCCAGGCTGGCGATCTGCTGGGTGGTCAGCGCGGCGGCCTGGGCCGTGGTCAAGCCGGCGATCTGGTCGCTGTCCAGCGCGGACAGTTGGCGCGTGCTCAGCGCGGCGATCTGCGCCGTGGTCAGCGCGGCGACCTGTTGCGTGCCGAGCGCGGCGATGTTGCCGCTGCTCAGGCCCGCCAGCTGCGAGGTGCGCAGCGCGGCCAGGTCGTTGGTTTCCATCGCGGCCACCTGGTCGGCCGTCAGCGCCGCCAGTTGTTGCGAACTGAGCGCGTTGGCTTGCGCGGTCTTCAGCGCGACGATCTGGTCGGTGTCGAGCGCGGCCACGACGGCGGTCGACAGCGCGGCGATTTGGTGGGTCTTCAGGCTGGCCAGCGCGGCGGTGCTCAGCGCGATGGTTTGCGCGCTCGACAGCGCGGCGATGTGCTGGGTGCCGAGGCCGGCGGCCTGGGCGGTGCTCAGCACGCCGAGCTGGTCGGCGCTGAGGGCGGCGATCTGGCGGGTTTGCAGCGCGGCGATCTGCAGCGAGGTCAGCGCCAGCACCTGGTCGGTGCCGAGCGCGGCGATGCCGGCGGTGGCGATGGCGGCGATCTGCTGCGTGCGCAACGCGGTCAGGTCGCGGTTCTCCAGCGCGGCGATCTGCGCGGTGCCGAGCGCGGCGATCTGCAGCGTGCCGAGGTTGGCGCTTTGCAGCGTGCTCAGCGCGGCGATCTGGTCGGTGTCGAGCGCGGCCAGTTGCGCGCTGTTGAGGGCGTTGATCTGCGAGGTTTTCATCGCGGCGATGTCGCGCGTCTCGATCGCGGCGACCTGGGCGCTGGTCAGCGCCAGGATCTGCGCGGTCTGCAGCGCGGCCACCTGGGCCGTGGACAGCGCGGCGATCTGGTCGGCGCTCAGGCCGCGCAACTGCGCGCTGGTCAGGGCGGCGATCTGCGCGGTGGTCAGCGCGGCGATCTGGTCGGTGTCGAGCGCGGCGATGGCGGCGGTGCCGAGCGCGGCCAGTTGCTGGCTTTTCAGCACGGCCAGGTCGCGGGTTTCCATCGCGGCCAGCTGGGTGTTGGACATCTGCGCCAGTTGCTGCGCGGTCAGGGCGGCGGTTTGCGCGGTGCTCAGCGCGACGATCTGGTCGGCGTCGAGCGCGGCGAACTGGCGCGTCGTCAGCGCGGCGATCTGCGAGGTCTTCAAGGCGGCCAGGCCGGCGGTGCCGAGCGCCGCCAGTTGCGCGGTGCTGAGCGCGGCGATCTGCGCGGTCGACAGGTTGCTGCTTTGCGCGGTGCGCAGCGCGGCGATCTGGTCGACGCTGAGCGCGGCCAGCTGGGCGGCGCTCAGCGCGTTGAGCTGTAGCGTGGTCAGCGCGGTGACGTCCTCGGCCTCGATGGCGGCGATGGCGGCGGTGCCCAGCGCGGCGACCTGCGCGGTCTTCAGCGCGGCGGCCTGGGCGGTGGTCAGCGCCGCGATCTGGCGGGTGCCGAAGGCGCGCAGCTGTTCATTGCTCAGCGAGACGATCTGCGCGGTGCGCAGCGCGGCGATGTCCTCGTCCTCGATCAGCGCGACCTGGGCCAGGCTCAGCGCGGCGAGCTGGGCGGTGCCGAGCGCGGCGAACTGGTCGGCGGTGAGGCCGGCGGTCAGTTGCTGCGTGGTCAGCAAGCCCATCTGCACGGCGCTGAGCGCCTGGATTTGTTTGGTGGAGAAACCGGCGCCCAGCTGCGACACCGTCAACGACTGCAGGGCGGCGGCCGACAAGGCGCGTATCTGATTGGTACCGAAAAAGCCGAGTTGATCCTCGCTGAACGCGCGCATCTGCGCGGTCGACAGCAGGGCGGCGTCGGCCGTCGCCATGCCCGCGATTTGGTTCGAGAACAGGCCGGCAATTTGGTCGGTATTTAAATCGGATATCAGCAGTGTCATGAATTTAGTCTCCCTACGGAAATATATAGTACCGCCAAACAGAAGGAAACAGAGAGAAAACGCCTAAAAGTAGTTCAAATCATGGCCTGAAAACAATGACTTAGCACTTTTTATGTCATCGTTCGGTCATTAACTGTTGGTGGCGAAATAACTAAATTGGAAACACTGTAAGATAATGCTTCCCTCCCCTTCCTTTATTCTCCCGGCCATGCTGCATACTCCCGTCACATTCACCCCCTTGATTCTTCCCAAGCAAGACGACGCGCCGCTGACCTTCGTGGTCCATCGCGGCGAGTTGTTGCTACGCAACAATACTTTGGGCTTGCCGGACGCGGCGGCGGTGGCGGCGCTGGCGCCGCCGCCGGACCGCGTGCACGCGCTGGGCGAGTGGGAGGGGCGGTATTACCAGATGGTATGGCTGGACCAGGCGGCGCCGGCGGGGCCGGAGCATGGTTGGCACGGCATCCGCTCGCTGTTCGGCGTGGTCGACGACGGCTTCCTCGGCCTGGCCGGGCGGGCGATGCAGCTGGCCGAATGGGCGCGCACGCATCGCCACTGCGGCGTCTGCGCGACCGCGATGCAGCTGCTGGCGGGCGAGCGCTGCTACAAATGTCCGAACTGCGGCCACAGCGCCTATCCGCGCATCTCGCCGGCGATGATGGTGCTGATCCGCAAGGGCGACTCGGTGCTGCTGGCGCTGCACACCAACTCGCCGTACAAGCGCTACACGGCGCTGGCCGGTTTCGTCGAGGCCGGCGAATCGGTGGAGGAGGCGATCCACCGCGAGGTGCGCGAGGAGGTCGGGCTGCGGGTGCACAACCTGCAATACTTCGGCAGCCAGTCGTGGCCGTTCCCGCACTCGCTGATGATCGCCTACACGGCCGACTACCTGGACGGCGAGATCAGCGTGCAGGAGAGCGAGATCGCCGAAGCGCGCTGGTTCGGGCCGGGGGACGAGTGGCCGGAATTGCCGATCAAGGTGTCGATCGCGGCGCGATTAGTGGACGCCCACCGCCCCAAGCCTTAGCGGCTGGTTCAACATGAGCGTGGCGTTGTTGCGGCTCCTTGCCGTGCAGGCGCACTGTCTTCGTCGCCGCGCCTAGCCACGCTCATGTTGAGCCAGCCGCCCTTGCCGGGTGCGGTCCGGCGGTTTTCTATATACTGTCGGCAATTGTAAAAAAAAGGTGTTTCATCATGTCTCAAGAAGAATTCTCGGAAAACGACTGGCGCCGGCTGATCGCCAGTTTCGGTGAAGATCCGGACCGTCCCGGCCTACTGGAAACACCGGCCCGCGTCGGCAAAGCCTGGAAGCACTGGACCTCCGGCTACGGCCAAGACCCGGTCGAGCTGCTGAAGGCGTTCGAGGACGGCGCCGAGCAATACAACGAACTGATTGTGGTGCGCGGCATCCCGGTCTAC
>Ga0247815_10000485_pt1 | contig 31164 bp, 18 predicted proteins | sample UWRJL194509B1_FD_181014 | JGI IMG/M metagenome (GOLD analysis project Ga0247815, IMG submission 181014) | Plant litter microbial communities from Arlington Agricultural Research Station in Wisconsin, United States - UWRJ-L194-509B-1 | ecosystem: Environmental > Terrestrial > Plant litter >...
AGATTATCAGGTGATGGGCAATACGGTAAAGTGATACGGCTAAAAAGCCCGGATAGGTGCGGATAATTTCGAACTCACTCTGCGCCGCCGGATCACCATTAAGCGTTGCAGAAATATCGGTATTCATTTTTCGGTACAGCTCAGGAAGTTCATTATAAAATGTATCTGCAACCATTTCTTTATTACAACCGCCACAGGCTTTGGTAGAATCAAGTATATGCAGCAGTTCACTGCGCGATAACACGAACATCTCCTGTATCTGCGACAGCGTATAATCTGGAAAAGTCAGACGTTCAGGATAGAGAAGGTTCAGCAGAGTGAGCGCCCAATCCCCTATCTCCTTATTGGAAGGGATAGAATCTGTCTGCCGTTGCTTATTGAATATATGTAAATAAAATTCTGCGTTCATGTTCTGAGATATAAAGCGGGAAGCCTGTTTGCTGATCAGAAGATCATTTGTTAATCCGGCTAACCGTAAATTAGGGCAAAGGGTTTTGGATCAGATTAATTTGGGGGCTGGAATTCGGCAGTTTGATATTGGCTGCGTCCAGCGCTTCTATTATCTTTTGATAGTTGGCATGATAAACAGGCCAGAAATCGGTATTTTTTGCCCAAGCCCTGATCACCAGAACAATGGAATTTTCAGCTAGAGAACCCACTAATACTGCTGGTTTTGGGTCTTTAAGCACAAGGGGGTCATTTTCGAGCAGGGCAAGGATGGTCCTGCGTGCAGTATCTATATTACTATCTACAGCAATATTTATCTTGTATTCTGCCTGACGTGTTTCGTTATCTGATGTGTTATTAATTACCGCATTGGCCAATGGCCCATTTGGCGCATAAATGGTTGTGCCGTTGCCTGCCTTTAGCGTGGTATACAGAATATCAATTTTTAATACCGTACCGGATACGTTGTTGCTGGAAGTAATAAAATGCCCAACCTTAAAAGGTTTGAAGAGTAAAATAAGTACACCCCCCGCGAAATTGGAAAGACTGCCCTGAAGTGCAAGACCTATAGTTAAACCCGCTGTGCCCAATATGGCGAGAAAGGAGCTGGTAGGTATGCCGATCCTGGTAGCGCAGGAAATGATCAGCAATACATAGAGTACAACATTGACAATACTGATCAGGAATTCACTTAGCGAGATGTCTACGCTGTTCCGGTGCAGCCGGACGTGAAGGAATTTTACAAACCGCCTGATGAGCCATATTCCTGCTAAAAGTATAACCACAGCCAGAATAAAATCCGGTAAACGGTCTATCACTGCAGCAGCAAACTTCCCTGCGTAAGTATCTGTTTTTATAATTTCCATTTCATTCAAAAATGACCATTAGTTTGGTCTGATAAGATTTTTTAAAGATACATATCTATTTTTTTGTTCAAAATGAAAGGTGTAACGGTATTGTCAAGGAATGGCGCTCCGGCGGGTATTCATCACAGCTGGGAAGGTGATACCACCCCAAGCAGAGAAAGCCAGTATTTATACATTGAATTCAACCTCGAATGAGGTGCCCGGGTTTAGGACGTAGTAACGGAGCTTTTCAATCCCGTCAAGGGTACTTAAAAGCTTTGCCCAATCAAACTCCAATGGCGTGAGATCTGCCGGCACCTCTGTCATCCCGCTTTTATAGATCATATCCTTCTCAGAGAAAAGCGGGACAAACTCCCTGCCGTTCCGTACAAAAGTCTGAAAATTGAGGACGTTGCTGGAAGGGTCAAAATCTTTAAACAGCGAAACCATCTTACCAGTCCGTACCTGATACATGAAATGCATCTGGTAACCAACAGGGTCGAGATAGTGGTTGATGATGAGCATATTCAGGGCCAGGTATTTGCCCTTTGTATAAAAAGGAAAATTATTTTGTTCGATAAAGCTGAACAATTCCGGGTCTTCCACATTTGATGTGAAGGCCACCTTCCTGTCGGGCAGGTAAGTATCCCTGACAATCTCGGCCATGGTTTTAATTGGTTCATTTTTCCCATGATGCTCAACAGCAAGAAAAAGATCATTCTTGTCCTCTTCCTCATTATATAAGAGTCCGAAATAGGCCTTTTCAATGGACGGGTTGGCCGCAAATATAGTTACCAGATTATCAACAAAACTCTTATCCGGATCTGCTAATGTAGGGGTGTATTCTTCTTTTTTATACCCATTACTTTGATAATCGTTTAAAAAATCCTCTATTGCCATATGTATAAGTTTTATCTCTCAAACCATTAACACTAATATAAGAAATTCTCTAATTCAAAAAACCAATTTTTCCATTATCAAGCAAAACTTTAGCTCTTCCGCACCTGTCAGGTTTCTATAAATTCCCAGGCACTCTGGTAAGCATTATTTTCTTCGGCATATGTGATAAAATCAGCATAAAACTGCGACCTTGATAGGGTTGCGCTATCTCCAATGACCACAAGTTTTTTCCGGGCACGGGTCATGGCCACATTCATCCGCCGGGTATCAGCCAGGAAACCAATTGTTCCTTCTGCGTTACTTCTGGTCAGGCTGATATAGATCATATCCCTTTCCTGCCCCTGAAAACTATCAATGGTGTTGACATTAATTTTATCAGCATAAACCTGCAGCTCCGGAGAACTCAGGAGCAATTCTTTTAGCAGGTAAACCTGCTGTTTATAGGGAGAAATTATGCCGATAGACGGAAATTCAGCCTCCTCAGCCTGTAACATGAACTGTTCCACAACCTGCGTAAGGTGTTTGAGCAAAAAGACTGCTTCCTCGGGGTTGGTACTGCTGGTGCCTTCGTTTTTTTCTTCAAAACCACAACCTGCTGTATCAATAAAGGCAAGCGGGATATCGCCCGGAAATAACAGATGCCGGGCCACCGACTCATGGGCCTGCAGTTTATCCTGGTAAAATACTTTGGAAGAATAACCCATAATCTGTTCGTGCATGCGGTATTGTTCTTCGAGCAGTACTACAGCTTCAGGGTGCAGGGCGACACATTTTTCAAGCAGTGTGGTACTTAGTCCGGCCCTTGCGGCAACAGTTGATTTGATGGTAGGCGACAACTGGCAGTGATCCCCTGCAAATACTACCTTTTTGGCTTTGAGCAGGGGTATCCAGCAGGCAGGTTCGAGCGCCTGCCCTGCCTCGTCGATCACAACTGTATGGTATTTGCGGCCACGAACGGTGTAGTGATTGGCGCCGACAAGTGTTGCGGTGATTACCTGTGCTTTAGAAATGAGATCATCGGTCACATAGTTTTCTATATTTCCCACCTCTTTCATGATTTTATACGCTTCATTAAAGAGCGCTTTACGCTGCTCCTGTTCAGCCCTCCCAAAATTACGCTTATACTTATGCGCCATTTGTTTATACTCATTCGCCTGCTTTTTCAGGTTTTTGATTTCCTTCATTCCACTATGCGCGGCCATTTTACTATCAAGGGTAAGCGCCATCAGGCGCTCCGAAACCCGGGCTGGATTGCCAACACGCAAAACATTCAGGCCTTCGGCATCAAGCTTTTCAGTGAGCAGGTCGACGGCAGTGTTGCTCGGTGCCACTACCAGGATCTGTTCATGGTCTTGCTTGATCAACGCCTTTACCGCCTGCACAAGGGTTGTGGTTTTTCCGGTTCCGGGAGGCCCGTGCACAATGGCCAGTTCACTTGCAGTAAGAATTTTTTCTACAGCCTGCTGCTGCATGGTATTTAATTGGGGAATAGGATAAGTAAAGGCCGATGTGTTAAAAGAAGGCGCCATTTCACCGGTAAGGATTTTAACCAGACGTCCGTCTTCTGCTTTTTCAAAAGGCGCGGATGCCGTTTTAAGGGCCTGCTGCATTTCATCGTAACTGTTATTGTCGAAAAGTACATCGACACCCAATTTCCCGTCTCGCGACCAGTCGGGCAACTCATCCGTTCGAAGGGTAATTTTAAGCTTATTGCCACTTTGATGGGAGATTACACCTTCCAGCCTGTCGGTTTTGGCATCATGGTTTGAAAATAATACTGCTGAAGCCCCAAAACGTAACTGATGGCTAACGTCCTGATGGGTTGTTCTTTCGAGTTCTACTGTTAGATAATCCCCACGGCTCATTTCAGATCCCCTGATGGCCACGGGATACCAGGACAGGCCATTGGCCCTGCGTTCTGCAATGGTAGAAGATTCGGTCAGTTTAAGATAGGCACGCTGGTCTTCCTCCCGTTCTGTTTTTAACAGGTCGAGCAGCTTCTTGAAATATTCCATTGCTGCAAAGGTAGCAGTTTGCGCTCAGATCAAAGTGAATCGCGAAGGGTTAAATAAAATGGTATTTCCACCTGTTTTCTTGAATTCTCGAGAATTAGATCGGCCGCCATTTGTCCCATTTTTTGGAAATCGGTAGATATAGTAGTTATCCCATTCAAAATAATCTTCTTCCATGGCGTTTCGTTATAAGAGATCAGGCCTACATCCCTTCCTATCTTGAGCCGCAGCATTTTAATACGCTCTATCAATACCACAAGGTCATCTTCCCTAAGGTTAATAAATACTTCTCCCTCATTAATTGGTTCATGCTGGATATCAGTTACTATTTTATGCATAAATCCGTAACCTGTGCAAAACTTAACGAAGCCATTCTTTATTTCATCAGGGAAGTAACTGTCTTCCGGGAAAATAAGTTTGAGCGTATCATATTTATTTAAGGGCTCTAATGCTTTTTCAAGCGCCTGAAAGATGTCTTTTTCAAAATTTTCGTAGACGCAGCCGAACTCACCATCAATTCCCGGTATTAGTTTATCCATCAGGATGAGCTTGTTTTTAGGGATTGAATTGAGTAATTCATACTCTTCAGCACCAGCCTCTATAAAGTGAGGGATGATTACATAATGCGAATATTGCTCATTTTTAGCTGTCAAAAGGTCCCTGAACTGCGAAAAATCATTGTTGTAGATATAAAAATCAATAGCTACGTTATCACCTATTGCATCCACGAAGGCATCATAAATAATTTTTTTATGATTGCTAAGCTTATTGAACATCAGGCATATTTTGAGACGCTGGTTATACGTTTCGTTTAAGATGTAATAACCTTTACCAGGAATGGAGCCAAGTATTCCAAGATTTTTGAGATGTTTATAACCCTTTTCGGCTGTATCGCGGGAGATTTCGAGTTCATAACTAACCTCGTTGATAGAGGGGAGCGTGTCATTTTTCTTCAATTTACCCAGTTGGATGGCGGCTAGTACGGACTTGGTGAGTTGCAGGTATTTGGGTATTGCGGAATATCCATCGACCTGGATATAACTGAAAAAATCATTTAACTTCATAACGCTGTAATAGTCCGATCAAAGTACAAAGTTTAGCTAAATTGGAGCAGCTAAACTTTGTACTTTTTACGCAATCGTTCCCGAAAGCCTTATATCTTCCCTTAATACCGCTTTAATGGCCTTTAATTAAAGCCAGTAATGGTGACCGGACCTATTAATCCTGAAGGCATTGGCTTCCATCCGGAAGCATCAAAAGGCTTATAATTGATGTTTACAAAGTTTATTTCATGATAATTTCTCCATTGGACCCCTTTTTGGTCCATATCCCTTATCCTGTTAGCCATCAAGTTGGCAACCTCAATCTTTATCGTATTGGTGCCCGGTTTAAGGAATTTACCGATCCTGGTTTGGTAAGGTATGCTCCATACAAAGCCTGCATCTCTACCATTAATATATACATGAGCGCTCTCATCAACTTGCCCTAGATTTAACAGGTATTCTTTTTGCAGTTTACCTGTGATAACAAATGTTCGGGTATAGGCACCAGTACCAGAAAATGCTACCGTTGCAGGATCTTTCAGTTCGGTCCAGGAAGTGAGCGACTTCAATTTTTTATCTGACGGCAACGCGGGTCCGCCTTCAGTAAAATGTAGGTTCCAGCCTGTATTCAATACCTGTGTTTTGCCAGGTTGGTTGAGATAAGTCCACATTTTTTTACTTTGCGCTGCATCTGTTTGCAGGAATAAAGTTTCCCCCGCCTCGAGATGTACCCTAACCAGTGTTTTACCATTCTTGTTTTGCAGTTGAGCCTTTCCATACTCACCATTCTGCGGATCAAGTATCAATACAGAAGTACTATTTACGTTCAACGGCACCCAGGTATCGATGAGTTTGGCGGCGTGGTTAACCAGGAAATAATATTTGCCTTCATCGAGCTGACGACGGATAAACTTTAAACCACTTTCACCAATCTGTTCGCCTTCGATCTTTTTGTAATGAAGCGCCAGTTGGGGATGCGCGGAAAGCAGTACGTGGCCAGATCCGACAGTAACACCTTGAACACCATCCGCAAGAGTCTTAAATTTGAGCCCATCAAGCAGGCTTTTGAATGCGGCCCTGTTTTTCTCGAGCTCGCTCAACCCCGGAACATCCTTCGGTAATGCCTGAAATACAACGGTCGCACCCTTATCCGCCAGTGCCAAAATATCTTTCAGCGTTTGCAGAGGCATAAAATCACAGGCAGGAACTATCAGTGTTTGGTAAGGATTGGCCTTTGCATTGGTGACAAGTTTGCCCTCTTGTGCTGTGGAGCCCGAAAGCATATGATCAGAGGCAAAATCAAAAGAATAGCCAGCTTTTTGCAGTTCCAGGCTTTCTTTATAAAATGCGGTTGGATGCAGCCATACATCTACATCATGTACCTTCATTGGCATATCCATCCCTTTAGGGTTATTCCATGCATCATAAACCGGCCAGTAAATCAGCAGTTCGTTATCAGATTTTCCCGACTGCAATAGCGACTGGCAGCGACTGAAATAGTCATCCATTCCTTTGAGTTGCGGCCAAAGACTGTTTGCCGGCACCATATTGGTGGAAGCGTAAAACAACCATCCGGGAAATGGGATGTCTGAAGGACTAAAGGTAGTACCATGATAAAAAATATGGTTTATACCTGAAAGGAAAAGTTGTTCCGCCTCGGGTTTTGCCTGTGAGAATGAAGTTTTGAAATGTTCAGTTAGCCATGTAAAGGTTTCTGACGAAACAAGGGTTTTACCACTGGTATGGGCGGCTGAACTGGCAAACTTACTCATTATCGGATCGGGATCGACATTACGGACGTCACCACTGTCGCGCCTTAAACCCGGAATCGGGAAATAGCTTGACCCAAAGGTTTCTGTTTCTGGAATATCTACCGCTGCATACAAATCGAGCAGGTTTCCTGGTGATCCATGACTTTGGTTCTTGGTGATACTTTTATGTCCATGGGCCCAGGTGGTCCAGTTTTGGGTAAAGTTAACCAGCAACAGCTGACTCATGGTTTCGCGGTAATCAGATTTTAACCTCCCATTAGCAATACTGGTAGAATCTTTACTTGTTAATTCCCTGATATGCGTGCTGAGATCATATCCTTTTAAGCGCTTGAATTCTTTTAGGAAAGTTGGCGTCCAATTTGCGCCGTAGACTTCATAACTATCATTAAAATAAGACCGTACACCCGGATTTTTACTGCCAAAAGCATCATCGAACCTTTTTAGGTAAACATCTACCGAGGGTTTATCCAGATGGTCAAGCGTATATCCCTGTCCGGATGGTGCGGCACGTTTTACCTGCTGCAGCGTCCGGCCTGCGAAGATGGCGTAAACTTCCGTATCCGACTCTTTGCTGGTCCACTGTAGTTTTCCCTGCGCATCAACTTTATCGATAAGGCTAATCCCTTTGCCATCGGTGCCATATGCAGTGACAGCCTGCAGGGTTGCACCCCCCTTTTTTTCTTTCGCGTCTTTTATCTGTATCAGTTCCTGAAGCGAAGTCCCTTTGGGCAGTTTGTATTCCTGCACAATAAGTTTCGAAGCTGCAAACTCTGGCGTAACCTGTGGGCCTCCGAAAGGCCATCCGGTACCTGTATTCATATCTACTCCCATACCCAGGGAGCTTGCTTTTTCAACGGTATAGTTAAGCATGCCCATCCATTTTGGAGAAAGAAAATCGATATAACGGTTTTCAAACCCTTTGGCACCATAAATCGGCGTAATTTCTACCCCGCCGATACCCGCAGCCGCATATGTAGTAAGGGCTTCAGATAGGTTTTTTTCATCAACAGCGTTGCCCATCCACCACCAGCGGGTCCATGGGCGCATTTGTTTCTGTATCTCCGGCCAGGGAGTTTTGGCCTGTGGTGCCACTTGTGCATCGGCAAAAAGTGCCGAAACCAATAGTGCTAAAACTAAGGGGGATTTTTTCATCTTCATGTTAGTCCAAATGAAATACCTGTGCCAGGGGACTGGATACAGGGGAACTGTCGGCATTAGTTTCCATCACATCTGCCATATAAGCCCACCATTTTTGTACAATTTCCTCCTGCCCAAGATCCTGTGAGCTTTGTCCCGACAACTGCTGTACGGCAAAAAGGGTATTGGTCTCTTCATCCAAAAAAATTGAATAATCACTTACCCCATTTGCTTTGAGCAAAGCCGACAGTTCCGGCCAGATCTCGTCATGTCTTTTCTTATATTCATCGGCAAAACCGGGTTTGAGTTTCATTTTAAAAGCTACTTTCATGATTGATATTTTTAAAATCTGCCCTATTTTTTTAATTTGTATACTTCAGTTCCCGCAAGTAAGAAACAACCTAAGCCATAGTCTTCAAAGTCTGGTCTGCTGGTATAGGTTACCGGCTGCCCATCTTTCGGCTCTTTTCCTGTACCTTGTACAAAACCAAGGGAACCGTCTTTAGTAACCGCATCTTTTACCATGGCATTCCAGGCTTTTACCAATACCGGTTTGTAAACTGCAGGATCAATCAACCCCTGGTTGATTCCCCAGGCCATACCATATACAAACAGGGCAGTTCCTGAAGTTTCTTTGCCGCCAAAGTTATTAGCGTCATGCAAACTGGCGTTCCAAAAACCATCGGTACGCTGAATAGGTACCAGTGCTTTGAGCATGTCTTTATACATTTGAAGATATTCATCACGGTGAGGTGCATCTTTTGGCATAATGTCAAGCACACGTACGAGCGCGGCAACTACCCAACCGTTTCCCCGCGACCAGTAACAATCTTCGCCATTAGGTTCTTTGTACGGAGGTACGAAAGATTTATCCCTCCACCATAAACCATCTTTGGCATTATACAAACCACCGCCTTCAACATTTCTGGAATGGGTGTACATTTTGTACATGTATTCATAATATGCATTGTCTTTATACAAAACACCCAGTTTGGCAAACACAGGCATCCCCATTTGAAGCGCATCAATCCAGGTCCAGTCGTCAATTTTACCAGAAGCCATCATCAAATCGATAGACGCTTTTATATCCTTGATACGCTCTGGCTGCTGATCAATGTTGTACAGGTCGATGTAAGTTTGTCCGGCGGCATGATTATCTGCATTACGCGTTTGAATACCACCACGTAATCCCCAACTGTGTTTTTGGCCCCAGTCCACGGCATATTCGTAATCTGCTTTTACAGGTTTTGTTGCATATAAGCCCATAAGTCCCTCATAATACACAGCCCGTGTCCAGATGTTGCTGGGGCGGGTAGTATTTGTTGTAATGCTTTTTCCAGGATCAGGCCAGGTTCTTTTGAAATAGTTATTGGTTGCCTGCATCGCAGCAAGTACAGATTTTTTGGAAGGGGTTTTCTGTGCAAAGGAGTTGCCGAAACAAACCATCAGTGCAAGGAAAAGGGTGCTGTTCAATTTCATTTTATTCTTCATATGATTCCTTTGTGTGGGAAATTAATATCAATGTGTTTATTGTTTTGGTTTAGGCTTTAGTTCATCAGGACTGTCATTGGTGTAAACTTTAAAGACAAGTTTAGACCCGGTTTCAAAAATATCTTTGATAACTTTTAAATCTACCGAATAAGCAGGGTCAAAATCTGAAGAGGCCATATATTTTTGAAGGCTGTAGAACAACTGTTTTGCAGCAGGGCCTTTGTCTGACGCAAGGTCGGCACTGGAAACAATCAGTTTGCCCTTGCCCACTTTGGCTTCGTAAACCAATCCCAGTTTCCTATTGAGGAACCAGGTATCAATTGGCTGCACAATTGGCCGGAACCCGGCAGGAAAATCTTCAAGGTTCATTACCTGCGATTTGTTGACAATTTCCCACCACTGCATATCACTATGGAAATCTGTAGGAAAGCTGGTGAATGCCGGATGTTTTGGGTCTACCAGAATTCCCAATGTATGCGGCGGCCTCATTTTAAACCAGGAGGTATTCCAGAAAACAGGCTGGAAAGTTTGTACCACTTCTTTGCCTTTTACTATTTTGCCTGAGGCGTTCAGGAATACCTTACCCCCTTTTGCCAATATGTTTTCTGCTTTTTTATCCAGTGTAGTGCAATAGTAAATATCCCCGTCCGCTTTAGGTAATTTCTGGGGATATACCCAAAAATCCCAACCATTTGCAAAATCTGAATCTGCTATGCTGACTTCAAGATGTAATTTTTCTGCCTGTTGTATCTCTGCCAGCGAAAATGATATTTTGCCCAGCTGAATACAGTTGCCAATCGGGATGTCCATTGGCACAAACTTGCCGGAGGCCAGTTCAGCTTTACCTTCGCTGCTGATTTTCCAGGAAACACGTGCATTCGTTAATGGTGCTTTACCAAAATGCGCCACTTCCACTGCGGCTTCAATGGTTTCATTGTTGAGGTAAACGAATTTCTTTGTCCTCATCAATGGGACAGTACTATTAGAGAAACGTCGGAATTCTTTTGCGGTAATATATCCCTTTTCGTCCCAGAAAGCATTTAACACCCCAACAAGGGCTGTGCCCTGACCAGGATAATCATTCAGTGCAAGCAATTGGTAACCACTATAATTGGGCGTACGCAGCGCACGTTCAATTTCATTTTTGTAGGCCAATGCCTGTAATTTTCCCGAAGCCATCAAAAACTTTTCGCCCTCGTTTTCCATGTCGTGATCTTTCAGATCTTCCTGGAACAGTTCAAAGTTCTTTGCACGGTAAACGCCGGTATATTTTTTAATTTCTTTAAAATCGGGGAAGACGCAATACTGCCCCATTTCGTGTGCGATGAAAGGAACACTGAATTTGGCAATCAGCGCACTATAATCTGATATGCTTTCAGGGATTGCATTCCAATCCAGACCACGTGCGCCACCACGCACCATAAATTCGCTATTCTCTACTATTGGCCAGCTGCCGCCGACCGAAGCGCCCGTATATAACCTGCGGGAATCTTTCTTTTTCCAGTAGTTATTAAATTTAGTAAGGTACTCAACCTGTTTCCCCTTTGGTTCATTTCCATATGCCAGCATGCAGTACGAGGCATAGTTACCATATGATTTTCCCATACGGTTGGTTTCATCATAGATAAACTGGTCAATAGGTTTGCCGTCACCAATAGATGTTCCATGATTGGCCCAGCTCGGCCCTTCAGGCTGCAGGTAAAATCCTGCTTTATCTGCGGCGATAAAGGCAGCTTCTGGCGGGCACCAGGAATGGAAACGCATATGGTTAAGGCCATGGGCCTTTGCAATTTTAAATATTCTTGTCCAGGCAGCTTCATCCATGGCCGGATAACCGGTAAGGGGAAACTCGCAATTGTTGACAGTACCACGTAAAAATACCGGCCGTCCGTTGATTTCAAACTGACGCCCCATAGCTTTAAACTCACGCATGCCAAAGGTTACCGTCCGCTGTACTTTTTCGCCAGAAGCAGTGCTGAGCGACAGGGATAACTGATATAATGCCGGGTCAAACTCATCCCAGGTTTGCATGCCTTCGCCCATAGGCAAGGTTACGTTAAGACTACCTTCCCCGTTTTTAATATTGAAAGCAGTTTTTATAGGTTTAACCTGGTGGCTCGTTTTACTGTTGAAACTATGTGCCGATAAACTCAGCTGTCCGGAGATGTTGGTACCTGCTGCGGCCTTTAAGGAGATGGTAACCACTGCCTGTTTGTTTTTAAGATCGGGATAAACCTGAATATCATCAAATTGGGTGAAAGAACCGGCTGTCAAATTCATTTTCCCAACAATGCCGTTCCAGTTTCCCTGGGTGTGGTCGGTTAAACTATGTGAATCCTGCCCTACGTTGATGGCCTTGATGCGGTTATCGATACGAATGGTTATGAGGTGTTTGCCGGGTTTGAGGTATTTGCTCAGATCGTATTTCTGGGCTGTAACGAAAGTAAACTGTGTTCCGGCTTCCTGCCCGTCAACCCATACCGTGGTTTCTGAATGGGCATATTCCAGTTCCATCTCTACTCTTTTACCTTTCCATCCTGAGGGGATAATTACCTCGCGCTGATACCAGGCCGCACCTACATAATGTTTTGCCGGGCTGAGCCAGAAAGGAATTTTAATATTCCCAGGCTGGCGGAATTTCTCCAGTCTGGGATTAAAGTAATAAGAACTGTCATAAATACTGCCGGTCCATTTTGTTTTCAGGGTGATATCGTCGCCCTTGAGATTTTCGGCCATTGAACCTGGCAGGTTTACTTCTTCTGGTAAACGCAGTTGAAACCACTTCCGTACAATGCCTTCATCAGCTGAATCCAGCTGAAAAGACCATTTTCCTGCCAGGGAAATGGTTTGTGCATCAGCCGTCCTGCTTAAAAAAAGCAAACTGCAAAGCCCTATAAAGAGCCATTTGGAAAATGGAGGTATTGTTAAGTTCATATCAGTTTATCCTTCTGCTTACGAGCAGCCATACTTGGTAGACTGCGATTATAGCTTATAATAAATTGACTGGCAACCTGCTGCATCCTGTTTTCTGTAACGATCTTGTGCCTAAGGCATCGGTTGAAGTCCCTCCCACTTCACTTTCCATGTTCCATCTGCCGGAAAACCAGGGGTTTTACCTGTGGCCCCGTCCCAGCCGGCACACATCATGGCCACGGCAGAAAGTAATCCACCATTACCCGGAAGGTAAAGGGTAAGACGTGAGTCCTGGTAGTTGTGGCCGTTGCCGAGGTAAGTATTGGTCTGTACATCCATCAGCAATGCATCCACAGCTTTTTCCGGCATACCCAGTCTAGCAGCCGTCATCGCGGTCATCGGGAAATCCCAACCCCAAGTAGCCTTCCAGTTCCAGGTGTCCCAAATGAGGTCGAATGTTTTTCTCATTATTTTTTTGTCCAGCAATGGTGTTTCAGGCAACATGCCATAGGTACCAAATACGGAAGGGTGATCTGTTCTATATTCAGGGTTGGTATAAGAATCTGTAGCACTTTCTGCTGCCAGGTATACACCCTGCTGAACCGGCAATGGTGATAGTTTCTCCAGTACATCGTCCCATTTCTTTTCACGTTTTAAACCCAGACGTTCACGCCAGGCCTGTGCAGTTGTTAGTGCCCAATTCCAGTAAGCGAGTTCGTAGGTGGGGTTAAAAGTATCTTCTGCTTTATATCTTTCTTGCGCAGGGATTAAACCCGGGCCTAAGAAGTAACGGCCTTTTGCTGCATCATAATGCGCAAAGGACGCCATGAAGTCTGCGGTACCGAAAACCAGCGACTGATATTTTTGGAGCGTAGCCTTGGTAGGATGTGCCCTGTAATCAAGCTCTGCAAATGTAATAATATGTGGCTGTTGCCAGATAAGCATTGCCCCTACCGAAGAAGGGACTTCGTTACCGTTGTTATCTGTCATTTTTTGCCAGCGCAGTCCATCAAAACCCTGCCTAACTGCAATTTTTTTTGCGCCACTTGCTACCTTAAAATACCAATCGGCACTTTTCTCCATTATTTCCGGCCTGCCCCATAGCGCGTAATGCGCCATATGCCACCAGGTCATTTCCAAATGTGGTTTTCCGTACCAGCTATTATATGTCAACCCTGTTTCCTGAGGTGGTACTGAACCTGCGCACTGAATTTTGGTAAGGTACTGGGAAAGTATAATCCTGCGTTCCAGTTCGGAAGCACGGGGATCTGTACTGCCTGATAAATCAACGGCACCGCCGCTCATCCAAAATGATTTCCAAAGGTCGCGGCTATTAGCATGCGTTGCCGTAAACAGAGGTATTGTAGTTTTATTTTTTTCCGGTGTAAAAGCAACGCTCAGTTCAAAGCTGTCTGATTTTGGATCCGGGCTAATCCTGAAATCATGTTTAACCTTTTCCCCAACTTCTGCGGCACCTGTCCAGCGCAGGGCTGCATAATATGTTGCAGAATCCAGCTGATGACTGATCACAGCCTGTTCTGTGCTTTTAGAAACGATGGTGGACTGATGTTTTTCCGGGTTTTTATAGTTGTCGCCCATATCACCCCATGCTCCGGTAGGATAAGGAAAACGCAACCTGATTTTTAATCTTCCGGATTTGATCAGGTTTGATTTCACTTTGGTGGAGATAATATCATCTGCCTGATGGCATACGGTAAGGACTTCAACTGTTTCATTTTCTACCTTGAACGTGCTGGAGATCTCACCCGTCCAGAGGTTCAGTTGTTGATGAATATCTTTAATGTCTTCCGGTGTGGCAGTTTTACCATTTTTAAGTGTAATATCGAACCCAAGGTTGCCGAGCTGCAGGCGGTGGGCATTTTGTCTGAACCAGTCTGATGCGTCTTTGCTGCGCTCTGGTTTTTTCACCTGCGTGGCATAAGTAATTGCGCGGCCATATTGTTGATAGGTTTTCAACGATTCTTCCAGCGTATATTTTTCTGTGTTTTTGAAACTATCCCATCCCCATTCTGACTGCGTACCGAGCGGCACACCCGTTTTATAGCTTTCAGGAAAAGTTTGCAGTCCTGTAGCATCCACAGTAAAGGCAAATTTACCGTTCCCAACGGAAAGAGAAGACAGGGAATCGATTACTGTTACTTTAACATTGTGACGGCCTACCAATACGGCCCGGTCAATTTTTTGTGCGTTTGCCCCGGTCGCAAATAACACTGCCAGGATATAAAATATGGATATTATTTTTTTACTGCTCATCATGTGATTTTAAAGATAAAAGGAGATGAAGTCATATATTTTCCTCCTTGTGAGGTAGTGAACAAATAGGTTGCCTTGTTTTTCTGGAAAAGCAATTGGGGGCGTTCAAAACGACCGTACTTTTTAAGATAAGGGGCCGGGGGCGGTTGAGTAATATAGTGTTTGGCATCATAGTAAGCAATCTGCGGATCCTTCCATTTGAGCCCGTCGGACGACTCCATGATGAGGCCATCCTCGTGGTTGAAGAGCCCCATATCACGCGCAATGATTTTAAACTTACCTTTCTCAGACCAGATAAAAGCATCTTCAAACTGCTTGTTGCCTCCTCTGGAAGAGAAATCAATGACAGGATTGCCTTTATACTTTATATAAGGCCCTTCCAACTGATCGGCTATCGCCAGTCCGTATTTGCGGTTTCCCCTGATAACCGGATCCCTGGAGTTTTCATATTCGCTTGTATTCCATGATTTGTAATACAGCCAGTATTGCCCGTTAGGATGTTTGATAAATGCCGGATTAGTGGTACAATGATCGTCCCAGGCGCCAGCTTCCCCAGCCTCCAGCAAAGGCTGATCGGGTCTTTTCCATGGACCGTTAAGCGAATCTGCTGTGGCCAGACCAATCCTTTTGGTGTTTGTCCGGCCATTGGAGTTGCCCATATAAAACAGGCAGAATTTTCCATCCACTTTTTTAATCAGCGGATTATGGCAGGTAGTACCGTCCCAGAATCCAGGGCCGCGGGGGACCAGAATAACCTCCAGGAATTTAAACTCAGATTCCGGCGAGTCAGCTACCGCATGCCCGATTTCGGACCCATTGATCCAACCGCCCATTTTTTTAGTGGCTACCCATCTGGAAAAGAACAGATGTATTTTACCATCATCCCCTTCAATAGGGCTGTTGCACCATACATAGTAACCTTCCATTTCAAGCGCCCGGCCCACAGGCTTGATATGTTTGGAAAATTCGGAAACATCTCCCCCAGCGCCATTAGCAAAAGCCAGTTCTGGCAATAAGCCTGAGGCGGCAACTGTGGCCAGGGTAGAAATAAAATACCTTCTTTTCATCTGGTTATTTTTTAAGCATAAACCTGTTTAAAGGACACTTTTTAATCTGTTGTAAACCTTCTGCAACCGAAGCTGCGTTGATTTTTGCACCAGCCTCGTTGGTATGGGTATGGTCGCTGGGAAAATAACCTTTTACCACCTGCTCGCCAGAAATATCGTATTTGTCTGCAGTGATATTGTTGAGATTTACAAAATATGCATTTTCAGTTTTGGCCACCTCTTCTGCCCATCCGGCGTAGCCATTTTCGCTACGTATTACCTTGCCTTCTTTCCAGTCATTTCTGGGAATTGGGGAGCAAACGATTGCTGTTGCACCTTTAGATCGTGTGTCTTTTATGAATTTACGCAGATACCATCCGTAAGTGTATACCACTTCTTGTTTTTTTGTGATGGGATTATAAATTTCTTTACTCTCTGTACCTGCACCTCTGATGGTACCACGTGCACGGGCAGTATCATCTAGCGGGCTTCCATCATTATGACCAAATTGCATGATTACAAAATCTCCTGGTTTAACCTTAACCATTACGCTATCCCATAATCCTTTTGAGATGAATGTTCTGGTGCTCGTACCGCCCATCGCATGGTTTTCTATATTAATTTTTGATTTGTCAAAGTAGCTGCCAATGAATTCGCCCCATCCCCACAAACTGCTGGCACCTTTTCCTGATCCGTTTTTCACGGTGGAATCCCCAATTACATAGAGCGTAGGTTTATCTTTCAGTAATGTAAAAGCTGTAGAAAGTGCGACAATGGCTATCAGGGCCAGTTTCAGATAATTTTTTTGTGTTAACATAGTGTTCGTCTTTAATGCTTTGTGGTTATATTAGGTTTTGGTGCTTTTTTCATGCCTTTGCCAAGGTAAAAACCAGTATGTGGAGGCTGATTATAGCCTACATTTTGCCAGGCGATGCTTAAGCGATATTGCGGATCATGCATAAGCGTATACAATTTATGGCGGGAAGGTATGGTGGTAGTATAGATGCGAAGTTGCTGGTTGTCGGCCGTGCGAAAAATAACTTCCTCACGCCAGTCGCCAAGAAGGTCGGCACTGAGCGCCGGATTGGCTTTCGTACCGTTGTTAGACAAGCTTCCTTCTGCTGTAAACAATCTGCCGGCCCCGTATTTGTCAATATGGTTACCATCCAGTAATTCACGGGAAAGATCGCCGTCCCACCAGATTAAAAAATTGGTTGAAGGGGGATTATTCCCTACCCGCTTGCCTTTGGTATCAAACAGGCCTTTAGAGCCCGACCACCACATCTGTGCGCCTGTGAGCGCAGTATCGATATTATCTGCCACTCCACGACCAACGTCCACGTCCATAGATCCGCTCCATAATATTTTTCCGGTGCGTGCGTCGTACAAAGCTGCGCCGGGACCTTTGGTTCCTTCTTCAATTTCATGTACTCCAAAAACCTCAAGGCCAGGATGCTGAAGGTCTAAATCAGTCACATGCAAGGCATCGCCATGACGTAAGCCTGTTGTGTATAAACCTTTACCATCATCATCTACACACATGGAGCCAAAAACTATCTCATCTTTTCCATCACCGTCAACATCCGCTACGGAAAGGTTATGGTTTCCCATGCCTGAAAATGGATTTGCTGCATCTTTAGAATCAAATATCCAACGGGATTTAAGTTTACCTCCTGAAAAGTCCCAGGCGGCCATCACGATACGGCCATAATACCCTCGGCACATCACTACGCTTGGATGTTTGCCATCCAGATAAGCAACGCAGGCCGTAAAGCGATCTACCCGGTTACCGCTACTGTCATTTTTACCATTGCCACCCCTGCCGCCCCAGGCGCCAATATTCCCTCTTGCCGGAATATAGTCTGTAGTAGCTATGGCTGCGCCAGTTTTGCCGCTAAACACTGTAAAATATTCGGGACCTTCCAGAATTTTACCATTTGAATTTCTCCAGTCTTTTGCAGGATCGCCGATAACCTTTCCTGCCGCGTCTGTTGTGCCATCAGCCGTTTTGCAAGCAAATTCAGCTATACCATCACCATCAAGGTCGTATACCATAAACTGGGTATAGTGGGCACCATCACGAATATTTTTACCCAGGTTTATTTCCCACAATAAGGTCCCGTCCATTTTATACGCCTGAAATATTGCAGGATCACTATATCCATTGTGTGAGTTGTCGTGCGTACGGCCGGTTTGATGAACAATTATATCATATTCGCCATCACCATCAAGATCACCGGCAGATACATCATTTGGCGCATAACCAGCAGGTGTCTTTAATGGTATGGTAAGATATTGCTGAATGGCTGGATGTGCAGGTAATAAAAAAGCTTTGCTTTCCGCCAGTTCTTTCCCGTTGACAAAGGGTTTAACGGTGTATATATTCTGGTCATTTATATCCACGCTGGTGTCAGTAAAATCTGTACTTGCCGATATTGGCGTACTGTTGATTTTAACGGCTGGCTTATTTCCTGACTTACGGTACAAGTTAAAAGTGGTTGTCTCAGGATCTGTGCCTAACAAACGCCATCCCAGGTAAACTGAGTTGTTGCCCTTATAAACTGCAACGAGACCGCGTCCCAGGTTTTCCATCTGTCGCTGCGCCTTACCGGGTGTACTACACAGTAACAGGCAGAGGGTAAATAAAATGAATACGTTTAACCTGTTCATATTTGGTCGTAAAAGATTAGCTACATCTATAAATTCATATCTGTTGCATCAGTTAACTTTGGTTTGCCCTTATCCTTGGCCACAATTTTTACATTAATAAATTTCCAGCCCTTTGCATGGTCGATCTGACCGGCGGTACCAGCTGTTACATCCACATCTTTCAGCACAAAGTCTGATAATTTGGACCGCTCCATCCCAATAGCATTGATAGCGGTCCCTGCCTCACGGATGCGGATATTGGAAATAAAAATATTTCTGAAAGTAGGCGTACCTTTTTCTGCTGGTTCTACTTTCGCCAGTAATTTTTTCCAGTGTGCCGGAAGATTTGAATCTGTATATCCTTCAGGCAGTTTAGAGTAACTATAAGCCGGGTTCCAGTTCATATTGATTTGCAGGAACGTACGGATGCTATCCATAGTGATATGCTCAAAGTAGATATCTTCAACAGTTCCACCCCTGGTAAAAGCAGATTTGATATTCAATGCGTTTTTAGTGCCGTTCCCTGTCAGATTTGTCGCCAATACGTGCCTGATACTTCCTGAAGTCTCGCTTCCAAGGGTGAGCAGGCCACCGCCCTTGCGCGCCACACAATTTCTGATGACAACATATTCTGTAGGTTTGTTCACTCGCAGCCCGTCCCAATCGCGTCCTGATTTGAGACAAAAGTTATCATCATTACAATCGATATCACAGTTTTGAACCAGAATCCAGGACGAGGAATCGATATCCACGCCGTCTGTACTTGGGCCGTGACCGCCTACGTTGTTCTGGATCAGCAGACCATCTACAGTAATATAGTCAGAATATAACACCTGAACGGTCCAGAAACCCGCCTGCTGCAAGGTTAAGCCTTTGAGGGTAACATCAGAAGACCCAGATATAAGGACTGTCCTTGGCCTTTTTGCATCATAATCAATAATCCAGCGCAATCCTTTTTCTTCATATTCCTTCCGCATTTTCCAGTACATATCCCAGAATACCTTTCCCTGTGCATGCACTAAACCATTGCCTGTTACGGCTACGTTTTTACGGTCGAGCACATTAATCAATGCTGAAGGCCATTTCATTTCTATACCAGCGATGCGGGTGTCAATTTCAGGATAGTCGGCAATATTCTGGCTACCTTTTAGCTTAACGCCCTTATCAATCTTGAGGTGGACACCATCTTTGAGGTAAATTGAACCTGTCAAATACACACCAGGACTGAAAGTAACAATACCGCCACCTTCCGCAGCACAGGCATCAATGGCCTGCTGAATTTTTGTAGTATGTAATACAGTGCTGTCTGTCGCTACAGCTATCTTAAAAACTTTTGTTTTGACAGGTGTCTTTCTGGCACCTACCTTTTTAACCCATTCGCTGCGCGTTTGCGCATCACTAAACTGGACAGCCGTCAATAACAGCAAGACTACGCATGGCAGCAATCTCGTAAAGCACTTGTTCATGTATTTATATTTAGTGTTGTGTTAATGTTATGCTCATCATTCCAATCACCACATCATTTGCGAGGGTGGTCAGGCTGATACTTTTTAATTTCTTAGTCCCATCTAATGGCAGGTCAAGCACCGTTGCCGCGCCCCCGTCAATAATCTGCTGGTCGGCTTTAGTGCCCTGTTGTACTCCCGAAAGCAATAAGCCCGTCTTTAGTGCCAGCCTTGGCGGCGCTGTTGTTTTTAGCTTAAATGCAAAACCATCAGTGTAATAATTTTCCTGAATTGGCCACCACGTTTCCGGATTACGCAATATCAGTGTTGAAGTTGATCCATCGGTATAGTTAACGATAATTTTACCATTATCGAACTGACTTTGCATGTGATTAGTTGATCCGGCCATCAGAAAGTAAGCATGATCTGCTTTTCCTGATAAGGGAATTACCTTCTCTGCCGGATAATTGTCCCAGCGGGAGGTGAACAGGATGTTAGATTGCTTCGCGTCACCTGGTGTTCTAAAAGTGATACCCTGCAAAAGCACAATTTCATTTTTCATACCTGCAAGTTTTCGCAGTCCGCTGTCATCAATATTTGCTGTTTCGAGCGAATGCGGCCAGTCGCCTATACCCTGCCAAGGCAATTGCAGCGTTGGTCCTTCAGGCCGGGGTGTCAAATATTTGTTCTTAAAAATCTGGGTCACCTTAGCATTAAAGTACGGCTGCAGGTCAACAGACCTTTGTTTGGTAATGGGGCGTTGTACATCCCAATTGATCAGGTTTCCATGAACAATTTTACCATCAGCTGTTTTGAAGCTTATCAGATTTGTTCCTGCGTGGAGGTTGTTTAGCGCCGGGTTGATAATTCCGCTATTAGTTTTAGCAGGTATTGTAAGCTCCTGTTTAAACCCGTTAATCAATAGTTGTCCTTTAACAGGGATTTCAGCTTGATTTTCTACCGTAAAACCCAGATTGTTTTTTACTGGTGGTGTGGCCGAGGCGGTAAAGTTTACAGCAGGAAGCATTTCAAAACATAGCGGATACCACCAGGTAAATCCATTCATTTTCAATTGTATGAATGCAGTGCGGTTTCCTGTTTCACCAGTTAAGCGCGCATTAAATTCAGAACCTTTGAAAGTAACTCCGGTAAATATTTTTTGTGGGTCATTCACACCTAAGACCGTCACCGCCGGATCCAGCACAACATTAAACTGGTTGCCTACGGCATACACGGGGGCTAATGAAGGTTTTTTAAATTGCTCCCCTTCCCAGGTGATTTCAACAGTGTAAACTGCCGATGCGGGCGCGTCTATTTCAATTACAGGGCTGCCGATGGCACTATTTATATTTTTCCAGCTTGCCTTTTCACCATTTACGCTGAGGCTGCTGATGTTGGCGCCGTTTGCTTTGACCTGTAGCTGTAGGGCCATAAGGCGGTCAAATGCAGGTTTGATTACATAAACATCTGTGCTGCCGGTCCGTTTAAATTTAAACTCAAGATCCGGGGTACCAATTTCCGCATGCTCCCATGAAGAAGGAAATCCCGGTCGTATAGTAAGTCGCTGATGCATGGCATCAGGCACTATACCAAACAGGCCTTGTATTACAGTTCGTGAGGAGATACCTACGGGGTCACCAAAATCACGGTAGGCTTCACCCCGTGCCGCATCATAGTGCGAAATCTGCACGAAGTTGCCCGGGCTGCCGCCCATGTACATATCAGCTAAGAGTTCACTTTTAAACAATTTAAACCCTTCTTCGTTCCTTCCTGCCTGCCAATTGGCAAGGGCGGTATGCATCGACTCTGCCATTACCACATTGTTAATCGACCATATATAGGGCATCCAGTTACTGGTGGACAAGGTATAAAAATCACCAGCAGGCAAGCCTGTTCCTTTTAAAGGAATGTGTGGAATTTCCTGGTCTACATAACGCAAACTTTGATAGGCCTGAAAAGCATCCGGCACATCAGAATCTATACTGTTATAAACCGTCCACAATGCAGCAGAGGGATGTAAACCTTTAAGTCCGAGAGCATCGCGGTACTCGGCGTATACGCCTTTTGTTGGCATCCAAAGGCTGGCATTCATGGCCTTTAATATTTTGTCAGCTTCCTGTTGATAGGGAGCAGCAGGCTCACCGATGAGCGCAGCAATACGGGCTGCCATCAGGTTGGCCCTGTAATTATATGCAGAAGAATGGGTTACGGCACCACCACTATAATATAGTGCATCACTTGCCCAAATGGCAGCGTAAGCATCATATAAACAATCATCATCTTTATCAAAATTCCGTTTTTCCCAGGCAAGATGCCTTTGCAGCACAGGCCACATTTGTTTTGCAAAGTTAAGGTCGCCCGTCCAATTGAAATGCCAGAGCAGTCCATCTATGTAAACAAGGTTCATGTCATAATGATGGGGACGGATAGATTTTCCATCCGGATCACGACTAATGTAACCCGAGCTAAACATGGAGGTGCCCATTTTTTCGAGACCACGGGCCAGGTGAAATGCCGTATCAGCAATGGCAGGTCCTGTGAGCGGAGCCAATGCCTGAGATTTGGCGTAGGCTTCAAAATGTGTTTTTGCCCTGTCATGCCAGCCCAGCGGGTCGGCCGTATAGGGGCCTCGCCACCCGTTTAGCCGCATTCTCCATCCCACCGCACCATGCATATAAGAAGGGTTTTCCCAAATAGCATCCGAGGCAATACTTAAGGCACTGCCAATGGTATTGATAAAAGGGTCAGGGGTATTGATACGGATGCGTCCCGCTATTTTAACACGTGCAACTTCTGCGTACGCAAAAGTACGCGGCAAGGATTGGCTGGCTGAAGTATCAGTTTGTGGATCTTTGATCAGTGCATACTGGTTTTCACCAGGTACCAGCGGTTTAACGCAGGAAAGTACGGGGTTAACTATAGCTCTGAGCTGTAGAAATTGTGAAGGACTTGTCATTTGACTAGCCTCTCCAAGACTTAATGCTGCAGGAAATATGCCAGATAGCTGTGTTTTTCCCTCTTTGCCGTAAGTTAAGGAAAATGCGTTTCCACTGAGCTGATACGTATTAGTTTTGCAGTCTTCGGGATGCAGATAAAAACTGGATTCGGGATCTGGCCCCATATCCCCCGAGCGGGAGAATTTTTTTCCACTGGCACCACCAAAAGCATAGATAAGCTGGATGTTTCGGGCGCTGCCTTCATACCAGGTTTTCAGAATAAGTCCTTCGGCATTGGCCAGTGCGAGTACCACCACATGCAATATTCCATTCCCTAATATTGGGTCATGAATTTCATAACTCATTTTACCAGGGGTGTAGCGGGCAATGATTTCTTTGGCATTGATAAGCCAGATATTTTGATTTCCGCTGATAAGGCCGAGTTTGAGGTTACCGCCCATGCCTGGCATATACATCGCAAATTCGGGGAGATCACCTGCCTCGACGCGGAAAGCAGTGTTGGTACCGTAAAGTGCACGGTTGAATCTGCGGTTACCATTTTTAATGACAAAATCATCCCCTTCGGGATGATAGCGTAGCGTACGTTGTTCCCCGTGCCATAACTCTTTACTGAGCGAAACGGGATAAAGCTCCTGTGCAGTGCTGTAAAAACTGCACAGGAGCATTCCGATTATCAACCGGTTTATAAGATGTGCTGGCTGGAGCAACATGAATTAATATCCTGCGTTTTGGCTGTACAAGCCAACCTTAACGTCTAACTGGCTTTGTGGAACCGGGTAAATGATATAATTGTTGTTGTATGGCTGAATTTGTTTACGTACATCGTCTGACGCAATCCATGCAGGCATTACCGTGCTTACCAGTCCGCTGCGTACAAGATCATGCCAGCGTGTACCTTCAGATGCAAATTCTTTTCTTCTTTCTTCCATTAACTGGGGAAGTGTGATCCCAGTTTTGTCGCCAGCCAATCCAGCCCGTATACGAACATTGTTTACTACAGCATCAACATCAGTAGCTGTTGATCCTGGCGCGCCATGTAAAACACATTCGGCCTTAAGCAACAATACGTCAGTATAACGCATTACAATAAAGTTGAGTGCCCAGTCTGTCCTTGATGCAGGAACCTGTGTTGGGTCTACGTATTTTTTGAAAAATGAACGGTTTTCTGTCACTCCTTTTGGAATAGCGTATCCTGCCTGGATAGTGAAAGACTTGCGGATATCGTTTGCTTCATAAGAATTCAGCAAATTTGTAGAAACCGGTCTGATTTCCAGACCACCCTGGTTCGGTTTACCCAACGACTGGAAATAGCCATCTGGTACGAGTAACCATGGATATGTTGCACCTACCTGAGGATTAGATCCTGTAGCAAATTCAATATTAAAAACTACCTCTCTATTATTTTCATTGGTGACAGAAAAAATACTACTGTATGCTGTTGTTGCTGTACCTGTATTCGTCAGGAACGTATAGGCACCGCTATTGATTACATCATTTAACTGAGTAGCTGCTAATGCCCATTCATTTAGTCCCAAGCCTGGGCCGTCAATACTATAAGTTGGACCAGAACGTGTCATGTATACCAACGCAAGCAGGGATTTCGCCGCAAATTTGGAAGCACGTCCTTTGTCAGCTACTGCATAGGCAGATGGAATCGGCAGGTTTTCACTTGCAAATTGCAAATCTGAGATAATCAGACCGTAAATATCTGCAACAGGACTTCTCGCAATATTAAGGGCTTCATCAGCCAATACCGGATGATCAATCAATGGAACTTTGCCATAAAGCCTAACCAGATCAAAGTAGTAAAATGCACGTAGAAATTTTGCCTCTGCCTCGTATCGTGTTCTCAACGTCGCATCAGTGATTACTGTTCCGTTTTTTGCTAACTGGTCGAGCAAAGTATTTGCCCTGGAAATACCATTGTAATCTTTTAACCAACCTTCTTCTACATAAGGATTTGCAGCGATGGTTTTGAAAAAACTGTTAATTCCTTCCCAGTCCCGCACACCGCCATCAGATACCGCATACAAGTTATCGGAACGTGTTTCCGACAAATTGAGTAACCGGTCAGGATATGTGCGCAGATCATTGTAAACTGCGTTGATCCCCTGAAGAAAATCATTCGGCGCGGTAAAGTACGTATCTGTTGTGTTATTTGAAATAGGAAGCTGATCTAGCGATTTTTTACAGGAAGTGATCAGTACAGTTCCGGTAACTAATATCGTATATAATGTCTTTTTCATCGTAGTAAATTTTTATTTATCGGATACGAAGCTTGCATGGGCCTATTGAATCTTTTGAAAGCAGTAAACTCATGCAGGTTTTATATTGTTCTTTTTAAATTAGTATTAAAGCTTAAACAAGCTTCGTTAGAATGTGAAGTTCAGTCCCAGGATTAAAGATTTTGGCAAAGGAAGCCCGCCATAATCACCTGCTTCCGGAAAGATATCACTTCCGCTCAAATTGGTATTGCTTGCTTCAGGATTGAAACCTCCTTTGTAGCTATCATGACCAAAGAAGTTTTCTGCTGTCATGTAGACCCTTGCCCCTTTAATTGCTTTGCCTTTGAATTGCTTACCCAAATCATAACCAAGCGTGATATTACGTACACGAAGATAGTTAGATGAATACAACCAATCTGTATTTTTTATACGTCCGAAAGTAGAATAAGCTTTACCAACTTCACCTGCACCAGGATCAGAAGGTGAACGCCATCTGTCTCTGTAGAATCCAAGGGCATTATCTGGGACACCTTGTCCTGTCCTGCCTAGTGCACGGCCTAACAGAGAGTAAATCGATCCGCCTGTTTGTCCCTGTACAAGAACACTAAGGTCGAAACCTTTGTAGCGGAAAGTATTGGTTACACCATAAGTCCAGTCTGGATTTGGTTTTCCAACAATCTCGCGGTCATTAGCGTCAATTACACCATCGCCATTAAAATCTTTGTATTTCGGGTCGCCTACAGTCTGGCTACCAAAAAGGGCAGCTTTGTTATCGATGTCCTGTTGGGTCAATATACCTTCCTGACGTACTACATAAATGCTGTACATCGGTTCGCCTACTCTTAACAAACTGTGTGAAACGTCAAAACTTGAAGGGATCAGGATTTGCGACTGTCCTGCTGCCAGGGAAACAACTTTGTTTGAGTTATGACTTAAGTTCAATGAGGTCGTCCACTGGAAATCGCCAGTTAAATTCCTCGTGTTCAGTTCAAATTCAATTCCTTTATTCCTTACGCTACCAGTGTTGCTAAGTTGTGTCCCAAATCCTGTAACTTCTGGAATGGGAACGTTCAATAATAAATCTGTACTCAACTTATTATAGACGTCAACCGATGCAGTAATCCTGTTCTGGAATAGACCTAAGTCTAAACCGATGTCAGTTGTTTTTGATTTTTCCCAGCTTAAGTTAGGGTTGGCTACGCCGATTAAAGCCTGACCATAGGCAGGAACTCCATTGAACGTATAGTTATTGCTACCTAACAATGCCCTTGCACTGTAATCTCCAATATTGTAATTACCAGATTCACCATAACTTACACGTAGTTTAAGTTCACTAACAGCTTTAATGTTTTTCATGAAGCTTTCTTTGGCAATATTCCATCCACCGGATACAGATGGGAACCATCCGTATTGATTGTTGGATCCGAAACGGGAAGAACCATCCCTCCTGATACTGGCAGAGAATAAATATTTGCCATCATAACTATACTGAAGCCTTCCAAAATAAGAAATCAGAACGTTCATTGCTTCGGTAGTACTACCATTAATTGCAGATGCAGCGTTAAGGGTTGTTATACCACCCACGCCAAATCCCCCTACTGCTGAAAGGCTGACATTTTCGAGTTTATCTGAATTATATGCCTGACCCGCCAATACGCTAAAGTCATGTTTTCCAAGTGCTTTTACGTAAGATAAGGTATTCTCGTTCACAAACGTCCTTTTCCTGTATCCGCCATAAGAGCCAGAAGTACCTACATTGGGAGATGTATTCCGGGTAGTGAGTGATCCTGTGATAGTATATGGGACGTAACTTTTAGAAGTATTATCAGTATTATCAAGATTGACCGTAGTTTTAAAAGTCAGATCATCGAATATTTTATATTCGCCAAATACTGTTCCGAGTGTACGGAATTTCTTTGTCATACCGATTGAGTTGGTCAGTTTAGCCAGGGGATCATTGGTTGATACTCCCCAGATGTATTGCGTATTATTAAATACATTTACAGCTCCCGGCAGATCCTGCTGGATTGGTGACATAGATAATGCCTGGTGAAGGATATTGTCTTTTCCCTCCACACCCGGATCGTTCGTAACAGAGTAGGTTGGTGCGATATTCACACCGAATTTCAATTGATCGTTTGCTTTGATTTCGACATTTGCCCTGGCAGAGTATGAAGTATAGTCCATACCTGTTACCATTCCCTGTTGTTTTACGTAGTTACCTGAAACATAATAATTAACTGTTTCAGTTGCACCACTTGCGCCTAACTGGTAATTCTGGGTAATCCCTGTTCTGAAAATTTCATCCTGCCAGTCAACTACGTTTAAGCCGCCATAGTTTGGTTGTGCCCAACGGTCATCCAGCATATAAGTCACGTTGAAGGCACCAGGAGCCAATCCAAGGATTGTGCGACGTTGGTCTGTTGTCTGACTTGCTGTTCTTCCTGTTCCTGAAGCAACCCATTGCGCATTGATCATTTCAGTAGCCCTGTCAATCCATTCCGCACCGTTCAGCATGTCCAGCTTTTTGCTGCGCTCAACTGTACCCGCATAAGTATTAAAAGTAATGGTTGGTTTGCCTGATTTACCACGTTTGGTAGTAATCAAAACCACACCGTTTGCAGCTCTGGATCCGTAGATCGCAGCAGCAGAAGCATCTTTTAAAACCTGGATAGATTCAATATCATTTGGATTGATGTTATCTAAAGGATTTCCAGTAGAAAAGTTTCCTGATCCATTTGCACTGGCGGAGGCTAATGGAAATCCATCTAATACATATAATGGTTCGTTACCTGCGGAGATAGATCCTGTTCCCCTTACCTGGATACTAAAGGCTTTACCTGGTGTACCGCTGGTTTGTTTAACCGATACACCGGCCATCTGACCTACCAGGGCCTGATCTACCCTAACAATTGGGCGTTCATCAAGATTGTCGGCTTTAAAGGTGGCAATTGCACCGGTAACATTACCTTTTTTCTGCGTTCCGTAACCTATTACCACTACTTCTTCAAGCTTCGTATTGGCTTCGAGCAGTTTTACATTCAGCAATCCGGCTTTAACAACTGGAAGTTCCTGGGTGTTGTAACTAAGATATTGGAATACCAGGATAGCACCGATATTTGCTTTTATTGCATACATACCATTCGCGTCAGTAGAAACCGCCTGCGTGGTACCTTTGATTTTAACAGAGACAGCCGGCATGGCTAGCCCTTTTTCATCTGAAACTTTTCCTGTAACAGTTACGCTTTCCTGCGCATGCAATTGTGCGAGGCTAAAGAAAGAAAGAAACAGTAGAGTGAGGATTTTTCTGCCGCAGATTTCGGACAGTTGTAAAATTTTGGACATAGGACACTGGTTTAATATTTGGAAAGCGATAAAACTAAACGTATTGTTCAGTACTCGCAACCTGTAGTGTCCTGTATGCAAAACCGCTCTGAATATCGTTTAAAGAGATTATTTTGTAAAAGCATCCATGATTTCCATGGTGACTGTGGCCTCCTCAACCGAACAGGGATTGGCTTGCAAATTATTAAAATATTCTACAACCTCGGCGATCATGGGTTGTTCAATATGCTGAGGATGAATAAATTGTATAGTGTGTTCCTCCCTCTCTGTTTTCCATGAAACATACTTTCCAAAGAAGGCAAATTTGATAGATCCGGCGGTCCCGATGATTTCGCAAATATCTGTCTGCTCCTGTTCGCCAACATTGAAACACCAGGAGCCATTCACAAGAATTTTACTTTTAAATACGATTTGTCCGGAAACATGATCGTCGGCCGCAGTTAATTCTGACTGGTTGAGCGCATAACCCTGGTATTTTTCTGGCTCTCCGAAGTAAAAAAGCAAGAGGTCGATCTGGTGCGGTGCGAGGTCGTGGAAATATCCTCCTCCTGAAAGTTCTGGTTGCATCCGCCAATTATCTTCCGAATTGGCGATTAATGTGGGGCTGGCACTCTGCCACATCCTTATTTGTACCGTACGGATTTCACCAATCAGCTTGCTGTCAATGAGCTCCTTTACTTTCAGGAACAAGGGAACAGCCCTGCGGTAATGCGCAACTACAAGTTTGCCACTACTCTCCCTAACGGCATCCGCCATTTCCAGAGCTTCAGCAGCTGTGAGGGTAACAGGTTTTTCAACGTAAACATTAAGGCCTCGCTTAAGAGCCGCTTTGGCATAAGCCAAATGGAAAGCAGGAGGTGTAGCGATGTATATAGCATTGATTTCCGGATCGCCCATCAGCTCATCCGCATCGGCATACCATTTCGGCACGTTGTGCCGGCGTGCATAATCGGCTGCTTTTATGGCATCCCTTCTCATTACAGCCACTAAACGACTGCCCGGTATTTTATTAAAAGCAGGACCGCTTTTTATTTCAGTAACATCACCACAGCCTATTATTCCCCAACTAATCATATAATGCTAATTTCCATCTGGTTTTACAATCACTTTAAATGGACTTTCAGGCCAGTGAAACTCTTCAACGGGATCGGGATGTGAAGGGTCGAAAGCAGGAACACCTTTAATAATAAACTTTTCGAGTCCAAGATGATTGTCGCGGATTCCCTGCAAAATACATTTAGCCAGCTCGTAGGCGCCGTAAGGGTTAAAATGGGTATTATCTGCCAGTGCTTTTTCCTGCCCAGGGTAAGTGTTTGCAGGATAATGAACGAAGGCTTTTTTGGAGTTCTCCTCACCTAGTGCCTCATAAAATTTGGCACTCATGGCATTGAGATCAATGAGGGCGACTTTTTCATCTGCAGCGACTTTACGCGCAGCTGCCGGAAAATCGCCAAGTGAGTTTTCAATTTTACCCGCTGATCCGAAAGACCTCCTGCTGGTAGATGTTACAATTACCGGTATAGCCCCTTTTTTACGTGCTTCAGCAACAAACAACTGGAGCCTTTGCGTATAGGATTTCCAGGCACCATCGTTTTCACCTTTGTCTTTCTGGTCGTTATGCCCAAATTCAACAAACAGGTAATCGCCAGGCCGGATCACACTCAATACTTTCTCCAAACGTCTGGAACCAATAAAGCTGCCAAGGGTTAATCCAGATTCGGCATGGTTTGCAATAGCAACGCCTGGCTGGAAAAACCGCGGGATCATTTGGCCCCATGACGCCCAGGGTTCGTCATCCTGATTTACTACCGTTGAATTTCCGGCAAGGTAAACTGTAACAGGTTTATTAACCCGTGTGATTTTTACCGACTGCACCGCAGATTTCCCATCAAATTCAAGGGTGAGTTTATCGTCCCAGTCAAGCTTGGTCAGCTCGCGGGGCTTAAGTGAAACCTGACGGTCTGCAGAAATATTACGGTCTTTAATGTTTACAATAAAAGTTTTAGTGACCAATTCACCTGCTTTTACCTTGATATCTTCAAGCATCAGCCGCCTGGATTCTGCCTTTACCGTTGTTAGCGACGCGGTACTTTTATTACCTATTTCCAGGGTGACCAAATAATTACCTTCAGGAACTTTCACCGAAAAATAAAATGCATCAGCAGATCCTGTTGTTTTCGTGGGGCTAGTGCCCAGATCGAAGCCAAAACCACTTTGATCAGAATATTGCACATCGGCGGCAACAACTGTATATCCGGGACGTGTTTTTGCGTTTCCGAAAGTATACTGCATTGAAGGAACAGGCTGCTGTGCATGCAACATGCCGCTGCAAGCAATAAACAGGATTAAAAAGCAAATATTTCTCATTCTTTCAAAATTCTAGGGCTTAGAGGCCGATAAGTTATAAAAATTTAATAATTTATCCATTATACTAAATGATAAGCTGCCAATATAATAGAACGGGATCCTTTTAAGACGAGCTGATATGAAATTATACAAACAGATCCACCAACAGGCCAGAAATATATCTGACCTCGATAAGCAAGCAGCTGAAGCACTATTATGGAAATTGCTTTGTTATGCACCGAAAGTACCCTTGAGGATGGTCCACGAACAGTTGTTGAAAAAAGCCGAGAATTTTCAACTTCCTGTACCAGATACCT
>Ga0247815_10000486_pt1 | contig 31083 bp, 19 predicted proteins | sample UWRJL194509B1_FD_181014 | JGI IMG/M metagenome (GOLD analysis project Ga0247815, IMG submission 181014) | Plant litter microbial communities from Arlington Agricultural Research Station in Wisconsin, United States - UWRJ-L194-509B-1 | ecosystem: Environmental > Terrestrial > Plant litter >...
TTTTGTACCATTCCTTTTTTACCGTAATTGGTCTTTTGTTTATTGTTATTCTTTATATCATTTTTAAATTTTCGTACAAAGACGGTTTAGAAACAAGTTTGAATGAATCTAAGTTTAAATATAAAGTAGCAGCCTGGATTCAGGAAATTGCGCGCAATCGTGAAAGTTTTCGAAGAAAAGGCGGTTTCGAATATGCATTAAACAGAAACGACGGATATGTGAGCGAATATATCAATTATCGCGAAAAGCATTTTCAGGTCATGAAAAAACAATACATTCAGCTGACTATTTTTAAAGTTATTGTTACGGCTGCCCTTTTGTCGATTGGTGGTTTTCTGGTAATTCACCATCAAATGAATATTGGGCAGTTTGTGGCAGCTGAAATTGTGATTGTATTGCTGATCAATTCTGTCGAAAAAATCATTTTTGGGTTAGAATCATTTTATGATGTGCTGACTTCTGTCGAAAAAATTGGTCAGGTTACTGATATGGAGATTTCTGGTATTCCGCAAACCTCAGCGGTAAGCGATACCGGCATCAATATCGAAACCGAAAGTGTTGCTTACAACTATCCCGATCACAACAAAAAATCGCTTAAAAACATCAACCTGAAAATATCCCAGGGAGAAAAAATCATCTTAAGAGGACCAAACGGAGCCGGAAAAAGTACTTTATTACGTTTACTTTCTGGTTTACTCGAACCCGAAAGCGGTACGATGTACATCACAGATAATTACATGAACCGTCTGGATGAAAATACGTACAGAGCGCAGGCAGGTACATTTTTGCAGGGCGATACGCTTTTTGCCGGAACCATTAGGGAGAATATTCTTTTTGGTAACGAAACTATTGATAATGATGAGCTAAAATGGGCTTTAGACAATGTCTGCCTTACACCATACATTAAAACTTTTCCTAACGGACTTGAGAATCAGATTCATCCGGGCGGGCGCGAACTTTCGGCTTCAGATGTTCAAAAAATTCTTTTGGCACGAAGCATTGTAAACAAACCGAATATATTATTCCTCGAAGATCCCGTTGATAAAATGGACGAATTGACTTCGGGTAAAATAGTTGATTTTTTACTTTCTGAAGAAAATAACTGGACGGTAATCCTGACTTCTAAAAATGATATTTGGAAGAATAAATGCGACCGTATGATCACGATTGATGATGGAAAAATTATTAACGACATAAAGCTTTAATCATGCTCAATTTATCTAAAGATAATAACGTACTTATTACTCCGGGAAAATACGCTTCGATAACCAGCGTTGCCCGCAGGCCCCATTATAAAATTTTAAACAGAGTTATCATAGGATTTTTATTGTTCGGATTGGCGTGTTTGTTCCTTCCCTGGACACAAAACATTTCAGGAAGCGGATCAGTAACCACCTTAAAACCGGATCAAAGACCACAAACTGTTCATAATGCCATTGCCGGTAGAGTAGAGAAATGGTTTGTAAAAGAAGGCGATTATGTCAAAAAAGGAGATACGATTCTTTTTATTTCAGAAACCAAAGAAGATTACTTAGATCCAAATTTGGTAGGAAATACCAAAGACCAGGTCGATGCTAAAAAAATGGCGGTAGAATCTTATGGCGATAAAGTGACCTCGCTTAACGATCAGGCAAAATCACTTAATACCGAAAGAGAACTAAAACTACAACAAGCACAAAATAAAATAAAACAATCCCTGCTGAAAATAAAAAGTGACAGTATGGATCTTGAAGCTGTAAAAACACAGTTAAGAATCGCTCAGACACAGTTTAATCGTTCTACTGCCCTTAATAAAGAAGGTTTAAAACCAATGACCGATGTAGAGCAAAAACGACTAAAATTGCAGGAATCTGAAGCTTATATTATTACACAGCAAAATAAATTGCTAAGCAGTAAAAATGAGTTTATAAATGCTCAAGTGGAGATTAGCAGAATTAAGGCTGAATATGCCGAAAAAATATCAAAATCAAGAAGTGATAAGTTTACCGCTTTAAGCACGCAATATGATACAGAAGCTCAGGTAAATAAGTTAGAGAATCAATATGCAAATTATAGCATAAGAAACGGAATGTACTATATCACAGCGCCTCAAAGCGGATATGTAAACCGTGCTTTACTAACCGGTCTTGGAGAAACTATAAAAGAAGGAACTCCAATTGTGAGCATAATGCCTGCGAGTTATGATATCGCGGTAGAAACGTATGTAGATCCTATCGATCTGCCTTTGGTGCATCGTGGTGCAAACGTACGTGTTTGGTTTGACGGTTGGCCAAGAATTGTATTCTCAGGATGGCCGGGATTGTCTTACGGAACTTTTGGAGGTAAAATTGTGGCTATCGAAAATTTTATTAGTGCCAACGGAAAATACAGAGTACTAATCGCTCCTGATGGAAATAAAGAAGAGAAATGGCCCAAAGAGTTAAGTATAGGTGCCGGAGCACAAAGTATAGCTTTGTTAGAAACCGTTTCGGTATGGTACGAAATATGGCGTAACCTGAATGGTTTCCCGCCAAATTATTATAAGTCAGATGAAAAAGCAGCAAATGGAAAGGACAAAAAATAAGAGGAGAACTGCTATAAAATTGTTTTCTTTTTTATTCTTATTGGGCATTGTTACCGGTTACAGTCAGGATTTTAATAAAGAAGAATTAAGTTATAGCGAGTTTTTAGGATACGTAAAAAAATACCATCCGCTGGTAAAACAAGCCAACCTTGAAGTGAGCAGCGCTCAGGCTATGCTTATGGTGGCGCGCGGAGGATTTGATCCAAAAATTGAAGTAGATTACAATAAAAAAGAATTTAAAGGAACCGAATATTATTCGTTACTAAACAGCAGTTTCAAAATCCCAACCTGGTACGGTGTCGAAATCAAAGCCGGTTTTGATGAAACAGACGGGCAATATTACAATCCGCAGAATCGTACTCCGGAAGCCGGATTAACCTCATTAGGAATTAGCGTAGCTTTAGGTCAGGGAATGTTTATCAATCAGCGAATGGCCGATGTGAGAGAAGGAAAATTGCAGTTAAAACTAAGCGATGCACAGCGAAAACTTAGGGCAATCGAGGTTTTATACAAAGCCAGTGAAGCGTATTTTGAATGGAGAAAAAGTTACAACGAAGCCGAACTTTATAAAAGTTATCTGGGTTTTGCCAGTACTCGTTTTGCCGGAGTAAAAAAACTGATAGAATTGGGAGATTCGCCTGCGATAGACAGCGTCGAAGCCGGAATTACAGTAAGAAACAGAGAACTGAATGTAGAAAACGGGAACCTGAAACTGGCCAAAGCCAAACTGAATCTATCTAATTATTTATGGATCGAAAGTGTTCCGGTGGAGTTAGAAGAGAATGTAAAACCAGAGCAGAATTTAATTCAGACACTCGAGGAAACATTAAAAACCTCAGCGATGATGGTCAACTCAGAAACATTTGAAGCGCATCCTAAAATTCAGGCTCTGGAAACTAAAATGTCTATGCTCGAAATCAACAGACAGCTCAAAGCAAATTCATTATTGCCAAAGCTGAATGTGGGTTACAATTATATCTCTGAACCTTCTTATTTTAATTCTTTTAATGCCGATGATTATAAGTTTAATATCGATTTTAGTATTCCAATTTTTCTTCGAAAAGAACGCGGAGGTCTTAAATTGGCCAAACTTAAAATTCAGGATTTAAAGTTTGATATCGATCAGCAAAGACTCGAATTAAAGAATAAAATCAAAGCACAGCAAACCGAAATTGCTTCATTAAAAAGGCAAAAAAATGTGATAGATAATCTGGTCAAAGATTACGTGACCATGCTCAACTCAGAGGAGAAACTGTTTTCCTTTGGCGAAAGCTCAATATTCTTAATCAATTCAAGAGAAAATAATCTGGTCAGTGCAAAACTTTCCCAAATTAGTATCGAGAATCAGTATTATATTTCGAATGCTGAGTTGTATAAAATACTGGCAAACCCAGATTGATTTTTAATACTTTAGAATTTAATTATATTTATTCGTTGACTGAAAAAACCTGTAAAATTGATGTTTTACAGGTTTTTTCTATTTTAAGATGTTTTCTATTTAAAAGCGAAATTAATTCAAGGTAATTTGATACGCACATCTTCTTTCGCCGGCAATAATATGGCTAATACGATTGATCATAACGTCATTTCCTAATACAGACCTGAAAGTATTTAATTCAGACGAACAAAAGCCCTGACAAATAGTAGCAGCTGCACAAATAGGGCAGTGGTTTTCGACCAAAAGAAAACCTTCGTCATTCTTAGAGTATTCGGCCATATAACCTTCTCGGGTTCTTATTTCGACCAGTTTTTCTATTTTTTGTTCCAAATTATCGATAGTATCAATTTCTTCGTGATATTTCTTTTTCCCTACTTCTTCATAAACATTAATAACATCATCGAGCATACTGTTTCCCATTAAACTAATAATATTAATTAGTTTTAAGGTCAGTTCAGCATGAGTATCGGGGAATTTCGCATTTCCGTTTGCTGTAAGGCTAAACGTTTTTTGAGGTCTTCCCACACCTTTAGATTCTTCCTGAGGGTGAATAAGTTCTTCTTCGACAAGTTTAACTAACTGTTGACGAACACCTTCCTTGGTTATCTTAAGCTCATGCGCAATCTCGAGAGCCGTAAGAGAACCTCGCATTTTGAGCAACATTAAAATCTTATTTGTAGTCATAAATTAATAAAACAAGTATTTAGTTGTTTTATTATGCAAAATTATTAATTTTGCCTTACTTATCAAAGCTCATTGCGAGATATTATTATCCTAAAAGCAATCCAACTTGTGAGTTACAGCATTTATTAATACAAACTGTAAAATTATGGTACTAGAATTACGATCACCTCCCCTTAATTCATATGACAGGATTATTTTGCCTGTTTATATTGTTCCGTACTGGAATGTGCTGATGAAAACTTTTAAACAGTATATCCTCTAGATTTTAAAAAATCTCAAAAAACTTTAATTAAAGATTTACTTACTCAACCTACTATAAAAAAATAGTACTCAGATTGGGCAGGGGATATCTATGCCTAAAAATCAGCAAAATTCAAAAACTTAAAACGCAATAATACCTCATTTTTTTAATCATCCAGATATGGAAATACTAAATAAAATAGATGCTTCAGGCATACAAACCCTCGATTTACGGTCATACAAACCCGTTGAAAATGACTTTATACTATTCGATATTGTGCCTTTTCTAATAGAAGATTTTCTATTGCAGGAAAAAGCCTTTCGATCTGAAATGGCCAATATCAACTGGACTCAGTTTACAGGAAAAGATGTCGTAATCACGTGTTCAAATGATGCTATTGTTCCGCTTTGGGCTTATGTGTTAATTAGTTCATTGCTAGCGCCTCATGTATCAATAGTTGTGTATGCTGTAACAGAAAACCACATCAATCTTTTATGGATCGAAAGAGTACGAAAAATAGAATTTTCGGCTTTTATCAATCAAAAAGTAGTGCTTAAAGCCAACTCATCCTTACCCGAAGAAATCCTCGTATTGGCCACAAGCCAGTTAATTAAATATGTAAAAACCCTAATGTGGGGAGAAGCAGGTTCTCCTTTAATGATTTATAAAAGAAAATAATGAAAAAAATAGCAGCAATCCTGTTTATAGGAACACTTTCGATAGTTTCATGCGAGACTAAAAAAACAGAACAAACAGAAAGTCCGGTATCGTATCCAACGCTTACGCTAAAAGCTCAAAAAGCCGATGTTTCGGTAGAATATCCCACGACTTTAGAAGGGGAACAAACTGTCGAAATACGCTCAAAAGTAGACGGTTATATAGAGCAGGTTTATGTAGAAGAAGGTTCGGCTGTAGCCAAAGGACAAGCGTTGTTTAAAATCGATGCCAATAGTTATTTGCAGGAAGTAAACAACAAGAGAGCAGCAGTTCTCGCAGCCGAAGCCAGTCTGGAAACAGCCGTTATTCAAACCAAAAGAACATCGGCTTTAGCTGAAAAGAAAATTATAAACAACTACGAATTAACCTCAGCCAAAAATATAGAACGCGTAAAAAGAGCCGAATTAAGTCAGGCAAATGCTGATTTATCTTCGGCAAAATCGAAATTGGCGTTTACCAATATTGTGAGCCCGATTAACGGAGTAGTAGGAAGTTTACCTTTTAAAATAGGAAGTTTGGTCAGCAGTTCGGCACCGGATCCTTTAACTACAGTTGCCAATACCAAAAATATTTATGCTTATTTCTCTTTAAGTCAGCAACAATTAAACTCTTTTTTGGGACAATTTTCAGGTAATCAATTAAAGGATAAATTCAGGAATATGCCCGAAGTTTCTTTGGTTACTGCCGATGGAGAAACCTATTCCTCAAAAGGAAAAATCCAGACTTTAAGCGGTGTATTAAATGCAGGCACAGGATCTGCCAATTTCAAAGCCGTTTTTCCAAATTCGCAAGGAAAACTTTGGAGCGGAGCAAGTGCTACAATTGTGATTCCAACACAGTTTACAGCAGCCATTTTGGTGCCTAAAAAAGCAGTTTTTGAATTGCAGAGCCGCTTTTTTGTCTTTACAGTAGACGCTCAAAACGTAGTGCACAACACCGAAATAAAAATAAAAAACGAATCAACTGAAAAAGAATATGTAGTAACCGAAGGGGTAAAAGCCGGAGATATCATCATTACAGAAGGAATAGGAAATTTAAGAGACGGAGTAAAAATCGCACCGATTTCTTCTTCAAAAAAATAAAAAATCATGTTTAGAAAATTTATAGAAAATCCGGTATTATCCACCGTAATATCGATCATCATAGTGATTTTGGGATTGCTGGGACTAGCCTCTCTGCCCATATCACAATATCCTGAAATTGCCCCGCCAACAGTTGTGGTAAACGCTTCGTACCAAGGAGCCAGCGCCGATGTGGTTCTGAAAAGTGTAATTATTCCTCTCGAAGAACAAATAAACGGTGTTGAGAACATGAGTTATATGACGTCAACTGCCAGCAGCAATGGTAGTGCAGCGATAACCATATTCTTTAAACAAGGAACAAATCCTGATATGGCCGCTGTAAATGTGCAAAACAGGGTTACCAAAGCGACAAGTTTATTACCCAATGAAGTTATTAAATCCGGAATTACTACCAGCAAACAATTGAGTAGTACTGCTTTGAGTTTCTTGCTGTACAGCAACGATGGTAAATACGACGAAAAATTCCTTGATAATTATTTAAGGATCAACATTATGCCCGAACTGAAACGTGTTGTAGGTGTGGGTGGAGCCGAGATTTACAGCAGCCGTGAATATTCGATGCGTATTTGGTTAAAACCTGATGCAATGGCCAATCAGGGCTTGGTTCCGGATGATATTATTGCTGCATTGCAGGAACAAAACATCGAAGCTGCTCCCGGGAAAATTGGAGAGAATAGTAAAGAATCGGTTCAATATGCCTTAAAATTTACAGGCCGACTTGAAAATCCGGCAGAGTTTGAAAACATTGTTTTAAGAAGTGGTCAACAAGGCAGTTTATTGCGATTGAAAGATGTGGCGGATATTGAGTTTGGCGCTTTAGATTATACTTCATCGCTTATCACACAAGGTAAAGTTTCTTCGGGAGGGCAAATCAGTCAGATTTCAGGATCGAATGCCAGAGAATTAATCATTGCCTGCGAGGATATCCTAAAAAAAGCATCCAAAGATTTTCCGCCGGGAGTAGAATATCATACGTTCTTAAATGCCAATGACTTTCTGGACGCTTCGATTGAGAAGGTAATTTATACCATTATCGAAGCTTTTATTCTGGTTTTTATTGTGGTGTTTGTTTTCTTGCAAGATTTTAGATCCACACTAATACCGGCAATTGCAGTTCCGGTTTCGATTATTGGTACTTTCTTTTTCCTGAAGTTATTTGGTTTTACCATTAATTTATTGACGCTTTTTGCTTTGGTTCTTGCCATTGGTATTGTTGTCGATGATGCGATTGTGGTCGTCGAGGCTGTTCACGCCAAACTCGATCAGGGCGCAAAATCGGCCAAGAAAGCGACTATTCATGCCATGAGCGAGATTAGCGGAGCGATTATTTCGATTACCTTAATCATGTCGGCGGTATTTGTTCCGGTAACTTTTATTACAGGTTCTGCAGGTGTATTTTACAAACAATTTGGTTTGACATTGGCTGTAGCCATCTTAATTTCGGCTGTGAATGCCTTGACTTTAAGTCCCGCGCTTTGTGCTATTTTATTAAAACCACACGATCCTGAAAAATCAAATCACAATAAAGGGTTTTTGCCAAAATTCTATGCTGGTTTTAATGTAGCTTTTGATGCCTTAACTCATAAATATATTGGAGCAGTTCGATTCCTGATTCGCAGAAAATGGATATCCTTATTAGCTATAGCAGTATTTGGGATGATATTTTATGCTTTAATAAAAACAACACCTACAGGTTTTGTACCCAATGAAGATGGTGGCGCAATTTACGGAAATGTAGTTTTACCAGCTTCTTCGACACTCGAACGTACTGAAAAAATCACAAAAGAAGTCGACAGTATTGCCAGAAGTATTCCTGAAATTGAACTTTCGTCTACATTATCGGGAATGGATTTAATTCACGGAAACGGAGGTTCTTACGGCGCTTTGTTTATTCGATTAAAACCGTGGAAAGACAGGAAAGGAAAAAATCAGGATGTCAATTCGGTTGTGGCTAAGTTATTCGAAAAGACAGATCACATAAAAGGGGCAAGTGTTATTTTCTTTGCCGCGCCGACTTTGCAGGGATTTGGAAACAACAACGGATTCGAAGTGCAATTGCAGGATCGAACCGGAGGAAGCTATCAGGATTTTGATAAAAACATCGCAAAATTTATGGCCGAAATCAATAAGCGACCGGAGATTATGTACGCAACCAATCCGTTTAATATCACGTTTCCCGAAATGGAAGTGAATGTAAATGTGGCAAAATGTAAAGATGCCGGCGTTAGCGTAAAAACCGTACTGAATACGCTTCAGGGATATTTTGGCGGAATCTACGCTTCGGATATCAATAAATTCGGGAAACAATACAGAGTGATGCTGCAATCGCATGCAGATTACAGAGCCAAAGAAAGCGACATCAATAAAGTTTTTGTTCGAACAGATAAAGGAGCAATGGCACCAATTTCTGAATTTGTAACCTTGAAAAAAACATACGGTCCGGAATTTATAAACCGTTTTAATCTGTTTACCTCAACCTCGGTTACTGGTGCGCCAAATGCCGGATACAGCTCGGGCGATGCGATTAAAGCAATTGAAGAAGTTGCAGCACAAACTTTAGACAGAGGATATGCTTATGAATTTTCCGGTTTAACCAAAGAAGAACTGTCAAGCGGAAGCCAGACCACCTTAATCTTCGGACTTTGTCTGGTCTTTATTTACTTCTTACTAAGTGCACAATACAAGAGTTATATCCTGCCATTTTCGGTATTGTTATCCTTACCAATCGGGCTTGCAGGAGCTTTTATATTTGCGAATTTGTTTGGGGTTGATAATAATATTTTCCTTCAGATTAGTTTGATTATGCTAATTGGTCTTCTGGCCAAAAATGCCATTCTTATTGTAGAGTTTGCCTTATTGCATCGCTTAAGCGGAAGAAGTTTGGTACAGTCGGCCATATTTGGGGCAAAAGCCAGATTACGCCCAATTTTGATGACATCGTTTGCTTTTATCTTCGGATTGATTCCACTAATGATTGCTACTGGTGCCGGAGCTTTAAGCAACAGATCGATTGGTACAGCTGCCGTTGGCGGAATGTTGATTGGTACGTTATTCGGGGTTTTTGTAATTCCGGTTTTGTTTATCATTTTCCAGTCGTTGCAGGAAAAAGTTGGGGGAGTAAAAGTGCCTGTTCATGAGCCTAGAGTAATTGATTAGTAGAGGGACAAAGGTGGAGAGGAATAGCTTGCGATTATTTTACCGCAAAGAACGCAAAGTTTTTTTGCTTGTATGGTTTTTATAAAAATGCAAAGTTCGCAAAGCTTTGCCTTGAACCAGCTTTGCCTTGAAATTTTTAGCTCAAATAGGCTTTGCGAACTTTGCGTAAACCTTTGCGAACTCTGCGGTTAAATCCAGCTATGGATTAAAAAGATTTTACTGCTTTGTGAACTCTGTGGTTAATTTCACCCAAATAAATAAAAAATATAAACATATTAAAATGAAAATATACAATCATAAATTAATCATCATTATGCTGATTGTTGCCAGTATATGGAGTTCGTGCAAGATCACGAAACCGTATACAAAACCCGCAACATCAGTAACGTATCGTGATCCTGAAAATAAGGACACGACAAATATTGCAACCATGAAATGGTCGGAACTGTTTACAGATCCTGCATTACAACAACTAATTTCGGATGGATTGGCTGCAAACCTGGATTTAAAGATTGCGGTGGAACGCATTAATCAGGCAACAGTGAATGTTAAGCTGAGTAAAGCCGCATTTCTGCCTTCGGTAAACGGAAATTTATCGGTTAAAGAATCCAGATTGGCTTTCCCGCAAGGGTTTGGACTTTTCGATCAATCGACACAATATGATTTAGGAATTACTGCCGGATGGGAAATAGATGTCTGGGGCAAATTAAAAAGCGCTAAGAAAAGTGCATTAGCAAATTTATTGGCTACAGATGCTGCCAAACGCGCTGTTCAAACCCAATTGATCGCCAATATTGCCAATTCGTATTATGAGTTATTAATTCTCGACGAGCAATTAAAAGTCCTTAAAAAGACAGCAAAAAACAGAGAAACCGATGCTGAAACAATTAAGGTTCTTTTCGAAAATTCTATTATTAATGGAGTTGCGGTGGTACAAAGTGAAGCCAACTTTTATGAAGCAGAATTAGCCATTCCGGATATCGAACAAAAAATAACCGAAACCGAAAATGCTTTATGTATACTTTTGGCAAAATCTCCAACTAAGATTGTACGTAGTTCTCTCGAAAAGCAAAATTTAACCTACGATCTCAAAATTGGAGTTCCGATGCAGCTTCTTTCCAATCGTCCGGATGTACAACAAGCCGAATATAACTTTAGAGCGGCATTTGAAGAAACGAATGTGGCAAGAGCTTATTTTTATCCTGCTTTGACCATCAGCGGAGCAGGTGGTTTTTCAAGTTTCGGACTGAAAGACTGGTTTACAAACGGAGGACTTTTTGGTAATATTGCGGGAGGACTTACGCAGCCCATCTTCAATAAAGGAATCAATAAAGGAAGGTTAGCTACAGCATTATCTTTACAAAAGGAAGCGCTTTATAATTTTGAATTTTCGATGCTAAAAGCAAGTGAAGAAGTTTCGAATGCCTTGTCTAAATATGATAACGCCGCATTAAAAGAAGAAAAAAGGAAAAAACAGTTAGAAGCTTTATTGAAAGCAGTTGAGTTCAACAAAGAGTTACTGAACAATTCCACAACCAATTATACGGATGTATTGACAGCCGAACAAAATCTATTAAACGCACAATTAAGAGGAATTGACGATCAAAGTCAAAAACTGCATGCCGTGGTAAATTTATACCGCGCACTTGGCGGTGGCTGGAACTAAAAAGTTTTAGCATTTCACGAAATAATAAAGCCCAATCGTAATAGATTGGGCTTTTGTTTTTTATTAACTAGCCGATTTTAAATTGTCGCCATCTTTATCATGAAGTCTTCTAAAAACTAATCCGGAAAGAATAGTCAAAAAACCTACGACAAGAAAAGTATATCGAAAAGCATTGTGAATTTCATTATGAATGAGTTTTGTATCACCCTGAAAAACTTTAAGAACTAAAAGTCCGAACGCAATTCCGAAACCAATGGCCAGTTGCTGATTTACAGAAACTAAGGAATTACCGCTACTGGTATGATAGACCCTTAAATCGGCAATAGAAATCGAGTTCATCGAGGTAAATTGTATGGAGTTGAAGAAACCCAAAACCGAAATAATAGGAACATACCAATAAAAAGAAGTATGAATTGACGGAATAGCCAGTGCACAGATTAAGACACCAATAATAAAAGTATTCACCATTAAGGTTTTTCTGTAACCGTAAGTATTTAAAATTTTAATAACAGCCGATTTACCAAACATGGCAGTAAGAGCCATAGGCGCCACAATCCATCCTGAAGTTACTGCCGATTGTCCGTAAGCAATCTGAATCATCATGGGTAATAACAACGGAATCGAACTAAACCCCAAACGCGTCGCCAGATTACCTACTATGCCTACTCGAAAAGTTCTTACCTTAAATAAATTCAAAGGAAAAAGAGGATTGTTGTCTGTCACGGCATGTTTATAATACCAATACAACATTAAAAATCCAGACATTAATACCAATAAAACCGGCGTTACGCGAACGGTATTGCCAAATAATTCTAAAGAAATAGACAAAAGGAGCGAAGCCGCAGCAAAAATCAGAAAACCTTTTAAGTCAAAATCGATTATGGGGGATTTATAGTCAGGCATATACTTAAGACTTAAGAGAATACCAATAAGCCCAAACGGAATATTGATCAGGAAAATCCAGTGCCACGATAAATAATCGACCATGTATCCTCCAACCAAAGGACCTAAAACAGGACCAATTAAGGCTGGGATAATGGCAAAATTCATTGCTTTTAATAATTCTTTTTTAGGAAATGTTCTAATGAGCGCCAATTTACCTACGGGAGTCATTAAACTTCCTCCGATACCCTGAATAACACGCGAAAAAATCAGATGGGTTAAATTCTGCGAAAGCGAACAAAACAAAGATCCGATACTGAACAACAATAAAGCAAAAATAAATACTTTCTTCGTCCCAAATTTATCCGATAAAAAGCCACTAACCGGCATAAAAAGCGCAAGAGTTAATACATAGCTAATAATGGCATTCTGCATATCAAGCGGCGATTCGTGCAGATCTTTGGCAATAGCCGTTATTGATGTATTTAAAATAGTAGAATCGAGCATTTGCATAAAGATCGAAGTCGCCAAAATAATGGGTAATATTTTTTTGGTGGTTTCAATGTTTAGTTCTGCAGGGTTTGCGTTCATATTTTTAAAACTTTTTCTTTATTTAAATTTAAATCGGATGCTTAGATTTTTTACCATCAATTTATGAAACCTTTGCGTATGGTTTTTAAACACATAGTCCAGATAGCTATCCTACCGTCTGTACATTAGTATGAAACAACACGAATTTGTTCCGCCTGTTCGCTATCGCTCAGGTCACTAATTTGCACAAATTTTAATTGGTTTAATTTAGTTTGTGAAATTAATTTCACGAAATGAATTAGTGTCAATTAGTGAAATTTGTGTTTAAAATTGCATAGCTATGTGAAAGAAATCAGTTTCTTTTTGTCTCCTTTTTGGTACAAATAAAATCTATGTTTCTATGTGTTTAAATTTTTTCACGCAGATCACGCAGATTTAGCAGATCTTGTTTAAAATTTAATCCTTAACATAAAAAAATCTCCTAAATCTGCGAGAAAAATAATCTATTTTTTTAATGAAATTTTCATATTAAATCAGGTAAATAAAAGTTATAGAAATTTACTTTTAAAAACGGTTAGTTTTTCTCTTGTCATTTCGTTTATGGCATATGAAATTCCGCCCATGCCAATACCAGAAGAATCTCTTCCTCCAAATGGCATCCAATCGACTCTAAAAGCCGTATGATCGTTAACCATCACTGCGGTAGCATTTAGTTTTTTAACGCTATCTAAAGCGATATCAACATTTTTTGTAAAAACGGCTGCCTGAAAATGAACATCAAGTGCATTGGCTCTTTTGATCGCTTCATCGCGGTCTGTATACGAATAAATACAAACAACAGGGCCAAAAATTTCGGTAGTCGAAACTTTCGAATCTTCTGACGGATTAACCAAAACTGTAGGCTCAAAGAAAGTGTCGGAAATTCTTTTTCCGCCGGTTATTAATTGAGCGCCTTTTTCAATCGCTTCATTCACCCATTCTTCGACACGATCGACTTCTTTAGGTGTAATAAGCGGACCTACATCTGTTTTTTGATCTAACGGATTTCCTGTAATTAGTTTATTGGTGGCCGCTGCAAACTCTTCAATAAAACGCTCAGAAATCTTCTGATTGACATAAACTCGCTGAACCGAAACGCAAACTTGTCCGGCGTGATAAAAGCCTCCTTTTACGAGAGCAGGAATCATTTCGGTAAAATCAGCATCACTTTCAACAATAACAGGAGCAGCTCCGCCATGTTCTAAAGCGCATCTTGTTCCCGGAGATAATTTGCTTTTTAAGGACCATCCCACTTTTGCCGAACCAATAAAAGAGAAAAAATTAATTCTTGGATCTGTTACCAGCAATTCGGCAGCTTCATTATCGCATAAAATTATTTGAAGCCAGCCTTCCGGTAATCCTGCTTCTTTTAAAATATTGCCAAGAGCCAAACTCGACAACGGAGTCGCTGTTGCGGGTTTAAAAATTACGGGACAGCCGGCCGCAATTGCCGTAACGATTTGGTGAACTGCTAAATTTAACGGGTGATTAAAAGCACTAACGGCGGCCACAATCCCTATAGGTTCTTTTGAGGTAAAAGCAATTCTGTTTAAAGAAGCTTCTGTAAGTCCCATTGGTATTTGTTCTCCTTTTATTTGAGAAATGTGTTCTGCTGCCAATTTTACACCTTTTATTGCCCGAAGAACCTCAGCTTTAGAATCCTGATAAGGTTTTCCGCCTTCGCTTATGGCTGTAACTAATAATTCCTCGATTCGATCATTCATTATCGAAGCTGTTTTTTCTAATATTTCGATTCTTTTATAAGCCGGAATCCACTTCGATTGATCGTTAAATAAATTTTGAGCGGTATTAAGTATGTTGTCAATCTCATTTTTACTAACCAAGGGTAATTCTTTAATAAAACTTTGATCGTATGGAGAGGTAATTTCTGCAGTCATTTTCATAATATTTTATTTTAAAAGACTCATTATAAAAACAAATTTAGGCTTGAAAGAATTGCTTTTACAAAGTCATTGTAGTGTATTTAATCTAAAGTTAATTAAATTAATCCTCATAATTATGAAAAAAGCGCAAGAGGTTATCGAATTTAACTTGAGATTAATATTCTCTTTTAAAATATACAAAGGGCAATTACATGTATTATTTTCAAAATAGAGTGTTTGTCAGAGCAATAGAAATTTCGTTAACTTTGAATTTACGAAAACAAAACATTCATGAAAATGGAAAAAATCGAGCACATCAATTACATCAAATCGCCTATTGCTGAGGTTTACAAAGCACTTACTACACAGGAAGGACTTGGCGCCGTATGGACCACAGAATTGATTGTAAAACCGGAAGTAGGTTTTATCAATGAGTTTGATTTTGGAGATAATGATAACACAAAAATGAAGGTAGTAGAGTTGTCTCCCAACAAAAGAATCCTATGGGAATGCACAGATTCTGCCCCGGAATGGATTGGTACAAAAATTTCATTTGACCTGACCGAGAAAAACGGAGTAACGTCAGTTGTTCTCAAACATTTTGATTGGCGTGAGCTAACCGAGTTTTATCAATGGTGCAATTACAATTGGGCGATGTTTTTGTTAAGTCTTAAAAGTTATTGCGAAGATGGGGAAGGAACGCCATATCAAAAACGAAAGTTTTAGTTTTTTGCCTGAATGAAATTCTAAAGGAGCGAGAGGTACTATTTTCTTCATAATCAATATTAAAATTTCTATAAATATCCCATCCCACTGTGCAATGTTATTAAGTTAGATTGTGTTCCATCGGAACACCTCATCGGTAGAAAAAAAATGCATAGTGAGAAACATCGTCCCATTGGGACGTTTGAGAAATTGTAATCTGTATCTATTTTTACCAATTATTATTTATAAAATCAGACCTTCCTACGGAACGTGAAAAACGCCATATCTATTGGGCTACCAATGAAATGTTCCGATGGAACAAAAACAAATAAGTGCAATAAAAAGAAATCCAAAAATAAATTGGCTTAATCTCATGTTGTCTTTATTAATAAAAATTAGGAGCTAATCCCGCTATCCGTTCCAATCTTTTGTGCCGAACCCCGGCACAAAAGGATTTCCACTTCTATCGGGGCTAGGACAATCATTTTCATGAAAAATTCGTGCTAATTCGTGAAATTCGTGTTTGCATGAATAACGTTTTTTAAACTTTAAAAATCAATTTCTTTTTATAGAAAACCCATAAAATACAAGACCAAAAAACAGCATATATAAGTGCATACGCCAACGACGCATTCAACGGATTTTCGAACCAGGTTGCAATTCCGTATTTGTAAATCGAAGTTTGAAGACTGATTTCTTCTGATGCTATTTCCGGACTTTGAACCTTAATTGCACTCAACGCTCTCGGAATTATTCCTGAAAAGAAAAATACAATCATAGGATTTACGCCCCAGATCAAAAACAGTTTGGTCCATTTTGTATAGTTTGCCACATCTATAATATAGTACAATATTGTTAAACATATTGTGGCGATTCCGGCCGTGTATAAAACATACGAACTTGTCCAAAGCGATTTGTTTATTGGGAAAAAGGTATTCCAGAGTAAACCCAGAATCAATAAAGAAACTCCGGCGATGGCTAATTTTTTTACAATTTCGATTTTGGCGATTTGCAGGTTTAATATTTGACCAATAAACATTCCCATGATTCCTGTACCAATAGCTGGTAAAGTGCTCAGGATTCCTTCAGGATCCCAGGTTTTACTAGAAGCCCATAAATGTCCGTTTAAGAGTAAATTGTCTAACCACGCAGCCAGATTAGTTCCTTTGTCGAAATTGGCAGGACCAAATCCCGGAACGGGAACAAAAGCCATCAAAATCCAGTAAATCAATAAAATCGAAGCGGCAACGATAAGTTGTGTTTTTAGGTTTGTTTTTAAATATAAAATAGAAGTAAAGAAATATACAATTCCTATTCGTTGTAGCACGCCAGGAATTCTTACGTCTTCAAAAGCTTCGATTCCGCTGTAGGCTAAGGATATTAGTACGGCAAAAATCCCTACTGCGAGATAGGTTTTAACTTTTAAAGTAAAGTTGCCTAAAAGGGCATAAGCTACTGCAAAAGTAATTAGTAATCTCAGGATTAATAACGGAATTCCTTCTAAACCAAATAAGTCGAATCGGCTGAAAAAAGCGAGAAAAAATCCTAAACAGAAAATTCGTAACGAACGCACTACAATTTTATTAAAAACAGCCGAATCAAAATGTTTTACGGGCATTGCAAACGGAATCGCGGTTCCCATTATAAAAACAAAAAATGGAAATACTAAATCGGTAGGAGTACAACCGTGCCATTCGGCATGTTCTAAAGGCGGATAAATAAAGGCCCAGCTTCCCGGATTATTGACAATAGTCATCAATAAAATGGTAAATCCTCTAAATACATCTAGTGAAATTAAACGTTCTTTTGTCATTGGTTGAGGTTATTTTTTTGGTTTCGTTAATGATATAAAAAGAGAAATCGTGATTGTTTTTTTAATTCGGAAAAGAAATTTTTCCCATCGATACTGACGGAATCCTTTTTCGCGGACCAAAATCAGAAGTGCCTCCGGAAACGGTTTCATTGGCTAAAATGGCAAATAATATGGCTTCTTTTGCATCGCCTGAAATGCCTAGAACATCGGTATTTTCAAAAGTACAAGGCAATAATTCTTTTAGCCAACCCACTAATAATGGATTATGTGCTCCTCCGCCTGACATATAAATGGTGAAAGTTTCAGGAGAATACGTTGTATTGTTTATGGCCGAATGTATGGCTTCGGCTATGGTTTCAGCACTGAATCGGGTTAAGGTTGCGAGTAAATCTTCGATAGTAATATTTTGGGTATTGCTTTGGGTTTGCGCTTTTCGAACATAGTCAATACTAAAAAGTTCCGGACCTGTAGTTTTAGGGAAAGGTTTAGCAAAGAATTCATCTTCTTTTAAGGCTTTTAAAAGAGCAGGATTTACGTTGCCTTGTTTCGCAATTTCGGCATCTTTATCATACGATTTCTCAGGAAAATGAAGTCGGGTAAAAGCATCAATTAAGGTATTTCCTGTTCCTGTATCGGTAACAAAAACTTCTTCGGGATTATGACTTGAAGATAAATACGTAAAATTAGCGATACCACCCATATTGAGCATAATACGGTTTTCATCTTTTTTGCTAAATAAAAAATAATCTCCGTAAACGGCCAATGGTGCTCCTTCGCCGCCTGCTGCAAGATGTTTTTGCCTAAAATCAGAAATGGTTATAATGCCGGTTTTTACAGCAATATGATCTCCGTCTCCAATTTGCAAAGTACCGTTTGGAAATTTTTCCTGTTGATGTAAAATCTTCGGAGCATGAAAAACAGTTTGTCCGTGCGAAGCCACCAGATCAATTTTTTCAGCCGGAATTTTCCAATGGTTCAAACGATCCAGAATAATATTAGCATGAAGAATCCCGATCCATTCATTCAATAAAACCAAATTCTGAAAATCGATAGTTGGTTTCGCAAATACGTTTCTGATTTCGGTTTTTACTTCTTCAGAATAATCAACAGTATCAAATTGAATTAATTGCACTTCGGTATTTTCACCGGAACCTGAAATTTCGCATAAAGCCACATCCAAACCATCCAATGAAGTACCGGACATTAATCCGATAATAGTTCGGGACGATTTTTGGGCAATTTTATACAGTGATTCCAGATTTGCATTCATGATATTATTGTTTTTTTTATAAATTATTCTTCGTTGTGTATAATATTTTTTAACCATATAAGGAATGTAAGTTCATTTAAAAATTTTAGCAAAAACTAATATGTTTTTAAATTTCTTATAGGGTTAATTTAAAATTTACTTCACCATAATAGCTTCCTGAATAATTTGCTGAATTTCTTCTCTAATTTTTCCTTTTGCTAATTTATTCTCGTCGCCATTTGTTCCCGGATAGGTTCTGTTGGATAAAAATACATAAACAATTTCTGTTTCAGGATCGACCCAGGCGATGTTTCCGGTAAATCCGGTGTGACCAAAACTGGAGGGAGATACACAAGCGCAGGTTGGGCCGTCTTTGCCAATTCGTTTATCAAAACCTAAACCTCTTTGAACGCCCTGATTGGCATAATAACAAGTATTGAAAGCGTCAAATGTTTGTGGAGAGAAATATTCTTTATTACCGTAATTTCCTTTTTGCAAATACAACTGCATCATTTTGGCAACATCCATAGCGTTCGAAAAAATTCCTGCGTGACCGGCAACTCCGCCTTCCATTGCTGCGGCCATATCGTGTACATAACCCTGAATAACCTGATGTCTGAAATACGTATCAACTTCTGTAGGGGCAATGTTGCTTTTATCGAATTTGTCTAACGGATTGTAAAGTGTATTGTTCATCCCGAGTGTGCTGTAAAAATTCTGCTTGCTCAGATCTTCCAGTTTTTTATGCGTTTTTCTTTCCAGATATTCTTTTAAAATGATAAAAGTAAAGTCGCTGTATTTGTATTCTTTTTTAAGGGATAACGGACTATCGGCAATGATTTTCATGATCGTATCGTGATAATCATTTCGAATATAAAGGTTGTCTGCCACTTTTGTGGTAAAACCAGTTTCGGCTATTTTTCGATAGTATTTTTCAGAAGGATTATTATTGCTGTCTAATGTTGCTTTGTAAAACGGAATCCAGGCCTGAAGTCCGGCATAATGTGTTAATAAATCCTTGAAAATGATATTTTCTTTGTTTGTTTTGGCAAAAAAAGGCACCATATCTTTCAATTTAGTATCGAGATTCACTTTTTCTTTATCATATAATTGCATCACGTTGGGCAATGTAGATATCATTTTCGAAATCGAAGCAACATCATATAAATCGGTGTTGGTTACTTTTTTTCCGTTTTCATAAGTTTGATTTCCGTATGATTTCTGAAAAATTACACTTCCTTTTCTAGCGACCAAAACCTGCATTCCCGGCGCCATTTTTCCGTCAATTGCTTTTTGCGCCACAGCATCAATTTTTGATAGAATGGCGGGATTCATATTCACATTTTCCGGAGCGGTAAAAGCGAGGCGATTTAATTTTTCTGTCGTTAATCCGTCATTTACTTTGAAGGAAGTATTGATGGATACCGGCAGTTTTCCTTTGGCTGAAATAGCACCAAAAAGTAATTCGGCCGAAATTACCTGACTGATATCTGAATTTTGGTACGAAACCACTAAACCTTCAATATCATCAAAATCGGAAATTGATAATAGCGAATAAGGTTTGGCAAAAATGTCGAGAATTACGTCGTTGTGTTTCGCAATTTCTTTTAGCCAAAGCATTTCGGTTAATGTAAATTCTTGTTTTTCCCAAGGTTTATTTACTTTATGAAAGCTAATAATCACCTTGTCAAATTTTCTCAATTCCTTATTCAGGCTGTCAAGATTGGTGTCTCTAACTTCTATTATTTCGGTATATTTTTTTAATGTAGAAACAAAAGTACTGTTCGTATCATCGCCTAATTTTACGTAGGCAATTTTCTGATCGAGTTCTTTTATAGGCAATATTTCCTTTTCATTTTTTAAAACAGTAACCGCGTTTTCATACAATTGATAATGAAGCGCATCATTTTGTGACGGATTAAGATCAGTATAAATATTAGCCATATCAATAGGCTTGTAATGATTTAATCCTGCTTTGAATTTATAATGCAATATTTTTTTTACCGAATGTGCCAGGCGTTCCTCGGTAATCACATTTTCGTTATAAGCTGCTTCCAGTTTTTGCACCGCTACAGGAACATTTTCAGGACAAAGTAAAACATCATTTCCGGCAAGAATTACCGCAATTTCTAAATCTCCGGGACCTTTAAAATTACTGGCGCCTTTCATGGCTAAACCATCTGTAAAAATTAAACCTTCAAAACCTAACTCTTTTTGAAGCAGGTTGGTCACCACATTGTAAGAAGCCGAAGAAGGTAAATTTGGAATTGGCTCTAAACTCGGAATATTAAGATGTCCAACCATCACCGATACTAAACCTTCATCGAATATTCTTTTGTACGGATACAATTCTATTTGCTCCAGTCTTTCTTTCGAAAAATTAACTAATGGCAAAGCATGGTGAGAATCGGTTGCGGTGTCTCCGTGTCCGGGAAAATGTTTTCCGGTACTAAAAACGCCCTGACTTTGAACTCCTTTCATTAAAGCAATGGCTTTTTCGCTTACATTGACTTTGTCTTCGCCAAAAGAACGATTCCCGATAATTGGATTTTTAGGATTGGTATTAATATCTAAAACCGGAGCAAAATTAAAATGGATTCCGATTCGCTTGTTTTCGTTGGCCATATTTCGACCCACTTTCTCAATTAAATTCAAATCCTGAATCGCGCCCAAAGTCATATTCCACGGATATCTGTAAGTAGAATCCAATCGCATTGCCAATCCCCATTCGGCATCAATTCCTACGAACAAAGGCACTTTTGCTTTCGATTGGTACAGATTGGTCAATTTCGCCTGACGAACCGGTCCGCCCTGAAAAAAGATTACTCCGCCTACTTTATAATCCTGAACCAGTTTATTTACTTCATTTACGTGAACAGAATCTTTATTAGAATAAGCCGAAATCATAAACAATTGACCTACTTTTTCCCGAAGTGACATTTTGCTGTAAATACTGTCGACCCAGGCAGTTTCTTTATCTGAATCTTTGAAAAAAGTCTTTTTCTCAGATGTTTTTGGAGCCGTATAAACGACTGTATCTTTGGTAACAGGATCTGTTTTTAAATCTTTAATTGTAGTGTCTTTTTTTGAAACGCCACAATTGGTGATTAAAAATAAAAATGAAGCACAAAGGCTGATTTTTATGATGTAATCTTTCATGTTTATTATTTTTTGGGCAATTGAAACTTATTTAAAAAGTTTCAGTTGATTAATCAATAGGGTTGTGTTTTTAAGGTGGTTTTAAAAACTTATTTTTTCTGTACTGCGGGAACTTGTCAGGTATAATCCTAAATACGTTATCAATCCGTTTAGTACAATTAATTCATTATCAAAAACATATCCTGCAAATAATGCTGCTGAATTTTCATTTATTAAATAGGTCAAGAAAGGCGATAATAAGCAAATTACAGGAACAAATTTATCTTTTACATGTCTTGATTTCTGGAACAATCCAAAAGCATATAATCCTAATAATGGACCATAAGTATAAGACGCCACTTTGAATATCATACCCACTACTGAACTATCGTTGATGGAGTTGAAAATAAGGATCACAAAGAAAATCAATGCCGAGAAACTAATATGAACCAAATGTCTTGTTCGAACGGTATTTTTCTTGCTGTTTTCGGCTTTGTCCATTCCCAGAAAATCAACGCAAAAAGAGGTTGTTAAAGCTGTTAATGCCGAGTCTGTCGTTGCAAATGTCGCTGCAATGATTCCTAACAAAAATACGATGGCCGGAATTGTAGCCAAATGATTCAGGGCAATTTCCGGAAAAAGTAAATCGGTTCTTGGTTTGCCGGTAAGTAAATCTGTTGGGATTGCGATGCCGTTTTTGTTGGCATAGATATAAAGTAAAGCGCCAACACTCAAAAAGAAAATGTTGATGACAACAAAGATTCCCGTAAAAGTGAACATGTTTTTTTGCGCTTCGCCAATGTTTTTACAGCTCAGGTTTTTTTGCATTAAATCCTGATCCAATCCTGTCATGGCAATGGTTACAAACATTCCGCCTAATATTTGTTTGACAAAATGGAATTTACTTCCCAGAAAATCATCAAAGAAAAATATTTTAGAATAATTGCTGTTTTTTACTTCTTCGAAAGCGCCAATCGCACTTAAATCCATACGATCGCAAATGAAATAAATAGTAAGAAAAACAGAAGTTACCAGGAAAAATGTTTGTAAAGTATCGGTTATAATAATCGTTTTTAGCCCGCCTCTGTAGGTATAAGAAAAAATTAGCAATAGTGAAATCAGGACTGTAAAAGCAAACGGAATGTGATAAAAATCGAATACAAAACGCTGTAATACGATCACAACCAAATAAAGTCTGAACGCCGAGCTTACCGTTCTGCTGATCAGGAAAATAGAAGCAGCAGTTTTATAGCTGTAAAAGCCCATTCTTTGCTCGATATATCCGTAAATAGAAGTTAAATTCATTCGATAATACAATGGCAATAATAATTTTGTAATTACTATAAAACCTATCGCATTACCCAAAACAAACTGAAAATATTTGAATTGTTCACCACTTGGTGCCCCAACTTCTCCGGGAACAGAGATAAACGTTACGCCTGAAAGTGCCGTTCCTATCATCCCAAAAGCAACCAGATACCATTTTGAGTTTTTATTGGCGGTAAAAAAAGCATCATTTCCGCCGTCTTTTCTACTCACCCGATGCGAGATGTAGAATAATGTTCCGAAATAAATGATGATGAGAAGGAGGATGGTACTTGGTGTCATTTTAGTTTTTTGGTTTGTTTTTTGATAAATTTTGGTGAATCAACGTTAATCAAAGATGAATAAAACGGTTGATTAAACCTAACAGGTTTTTAAAACCTGTTAGGTTTGGTTCTAGTTTTCCTGATTTTTACTTTGAGCCAATAAAACAGCTCTTACGCTTTTGTGTTTTTGCAGTAATTCTTCGGCTAAATCATATTCAATTCCAAGTTCTTCCATGATCATTTTGATACCGCGTTTTACCAGTTTTTCGTTAGACAATTGCATGTCTACCATTTTGTTGCCTTTTACTTTTCCCAGTTTGATCATTACAGATGTAGAGATCATGTTTAAGGTAAGTTTTTGAGCTGTTCCGGCTTTCATTCTGGTGCTTCCTGTTAAGAATTCCGGTCCTACAATCAATTCAATAGGATAATCGGCCTCCTGAGCAATTAGCCCGTTGCTGATGCACGAAATACTTCCTGTTTTGATGTTGTGTTCTTTTGCTTTTTTCAAAGCGCCTAAAACATAAGGTGTGTTTCCTGAAGCTGCAATCCCGATAATAAAATCTAAGCTTGAAATTTCAAATTTAGCTAAGTCTTTCCATGCTTGTTCAGTATCATCTTCGGCGTTTTCAACAGCTTTTCTAATGGCTGTGTCTCCTCCGGCAATAATTCCGATAATCATATCATGCGGAACACCAAAAGTTGGAGGACATTCTGATGCATCCAAAATACCAATTCGTCCCGAAGTTCCTGCTCCAATATAAAATAATCTGCCGCCTAATTGCATTTTTTTTACAATTGCCTTAACCAGTTTTTCGATTTTAGGAATCTGCTCGTCGATAATCTGCGGCACTTTTTTGTCTTCTGTATTGATATTCGTAAGAAGTTCTTTCACGCTCATTTGATCCAAGTCTTTGTACAAAGATTCTTGTTCAGTTTCAGGATTTTTATTTTTCATTTTTCTTTTTTTTGATTTTTGAAACCAAAGTTGTTCGAATAACCGGTTTCGATATTTTGCAATTTAGTTGGTTGTATTTTTACTCGTTGGGCGTAATTTTTTAACACATAGAAACATAGTTTATTACTTTAAAAAAAGGCATTTCACTTATTTTAAAATACACATAAAACTATGTGGAAAAAGCTGTTAATAGATTAGGTAAGCCTTTCTCATTTTTTTGAAGGCTTCTAAATCTTTCTGCCAGCTCTTTCTTATTTCATTTTCTGAAACTCCGCTTTCGATTTGCTGTTGCAGCTTTTTTGTTCCGGCAAGTTTGGTGAAAAACTGATTGAAAAATTTCGTTTTATCGCTGGTATTTTGATAGGCTTTTATCAGCCATTTAAGTTCTAGTTGAGTCAGTTTTGGGTAAGAAGTTAAATCTTCTCCAAAACATTCTTTTCCGTTATAAAGCGGATCTTTGGCTCCAAAATTTGGTTTTGGAGTAAAAGTAAAATTGGTTTTCTTTAAAAAAGGAGAACCGTAAATTTGGAATTGTTTTTCAGTTCCGCGTCCCATACTTACGTTTGTTCCTTCAAATAGACACAAACTGGCATATAGGTTTATCGATTGGTCATTAGGTAAATTAGGTGATGGTTTTGCGAGTAAACTGTATGGCATATCTCTTTTATAATCGACACAAGGAATAACGGTTAGTTTGCATTGAACGGCATTTTTCAACCATTTTTCACCATTGATCATTTTTGAATATTCGCCAATTGTCAGACCGTGAAGTAGCGGAATAGGGTGCATGCCTACAAAACTGGTGAATTCTTTTTCTAAAAGTGGCCCGTCTACGATACCGCCATTTGGGTTTGGTCTGTCCAGAACAATAAGCGGAATTCCGTTTTCTGCGCAAGCTTCCATTACATAATGCAAAGAAGAAATATAGGTATAAAAACGCGCACCAACATCCTGCAAATCGAATATCATAACATCGATTCCGGCCAATTGAGCCGCTTTTGGTTTTTTATTGTCTCCGTAAAGCGAGATAATAGGTAATCCTGTTTTAGGATCTTTTCCGTCTACTACATGTTCGCCTGCATCGGCAGTTCCTCTAAATCCGTGTTCGGGCGCAAAAATGGTTTGTACGGCAATTTTCTTTTCTAATAAAAAATCTACTACATGTGTTTTATCAGATAAAATTCCGGTTTGATTCGTAACGATTCCAACTTTTTTATCTTTCAATAAAGGCAGGTACTTTTCGTAATTATCAGCTCCGGTTTTAATGGAAGAGGCTGTAATTTCGTGAGGATTATTTTTTGCAGCTTTTTGAAATGAATTGGAATAAGACGGTGTGTACATTACAGAAGTTACTATAAAGACACTTTTTGCTATGAATTTTATCATTTTAAATTACAGTTTAGTAGTGAGAAGACAAAAATTGACTCAATAAAATTATATTATTATTTGATTGGTATTGTATCTTTTTTTGATTTGATGATGTAGTGTGGTATTCTGGAAAGAGAAGTCTATGATTATTAGACCTGTATTTTATTTTTGTCAGATGCTGCTATGTCTTTTTACAAAGAAATAATTTTAAAATACTACCTCTGGTTTTAGTGCCCAGAGGTAGTGTATTATTTATGGGTTTGGTAACTGAGGATTACCAGCCCGGGTTTTGTTTTAATGTAACACCTTGAGCTTTATATAAATCAATATCATTAGTTGGGATATTCATTAAATAATGTTTTGGTTCAAAGGTTCTTGTACTTGCAGGGTAAATTTTCACGTATCCGTTACCATCAACTACAGTTTGCGACCCAACAGGAGTACCAATTCTGGCTCCAAGATTTACGTCAGGATTTTTTGAAGTATCAAGATAATCTCCTTTTTTCCAACGGTAAATATCAGCTTGTCTTAAAGTAGTCCAGCTCATAAATTCTATTTGACGCTCACGACGTACTTCCCAGATTAGCGGACTAACAACACCAGAGATTTGCTCTAAAGCTGAGGTTCTTCTTGGGTCATTGATTACTACATTTCCTGCAGATGCATTATTTCCGTCAGTGGTCAAAGCGGCAATTCCTGCACGTGCACGTACTTTATTGATCGAAATATCAAGATCGTTATTGGTAGCGGTACCTAATTCAGCACAAGCTTCGGCATAATTTAAATATACTTCGCTTAATGTAAATACTGGAGCATCAGTATAATTACGTCCTCCTGTAGTAACATCAGGACCTGTTGTAGCAGGATTGTTGTACAATTCGAATACATATCCTGACATCGAAACTAAAGCAGTTGTACCAAAAGGTTTTCCTTTATAACCGTAGTTCGCAGGATTTACAGTTTTACCAAAACGCGGATCTCTGTTTGCAAAAGTTTTAGTTACGTTATCATCACCCGTATATTGTGCGTTTCCGGCTTGTTGAATTGGTAATCCGTTTGTCGTTACATAACTGTCAGCAGCCCATTTTGTTAAACCGTATTGAATTGTTGATGTATTGGTGTAGTTTTGAAGAGAGTGCATCAATACGTTTGTTAAATAACGTTTTGCCAATATCACTTCTGTATTTCCAAGTAATTCAACTGAATTGTAAAGTGATTTCCAATCCGCATTTAATTTATAAGACGGATTGTTCATTATTGCTAATGAAGCCACTTTAGCTTTATTAAGATACGCACTTCCGTCCTGACCCAATTGGTATTTTCTGTATGTTCCTTCGTAAAGGCATGCATTACTTAAAGCTGCATAAGCCGTGTATTTGTTTACGGTAGCATTTTTATCGTCTGAAACAAGCATTAAGTTTGCAGCTTCTTCTAAGTCTGCAATTACTTTGTCCATAATTTCAGCTCTTGGCATTGCAGGAGCATAAACTGCAGGATCTGCCTGAACTAAATATTTATCAGTATAAGGAACATCTCCCATTTTTTGCACTAAACGAAAGTAAGTATAAGCTCTAAAAAATTTAGCGACCCCAATATAGTGGTTCTTTTTCTCGGCAGACATGTTAACCGTTGGTATTTTTTCTAACATCAAGTTACAACGGCGAATAAGCGTATAATATTCATTCCAGGAATAAACATTAGTAGTCGCTGCAGTAACTGGCATTTGATAAAAAGTAAAGGCTGATAAGTTATCATCTACTTTGTAATCACTACCATGATAATAGAAAAAAGACAGTCCGATTGTTGTACCGTTTCCGTAGCCATAAAAAGTGTCGTAATTAAGCCATGAAAATGTTTTTACATTATCTTCTGATTGCCAAAAGTTTTCATTTGTAAATTTATCTGCAGGATCATCTGTAAGGTAGTCTGAACAACTAACTGCACTCGTCGCTACTGTAGCTGCGGCAAGCATTAGCAGAAATCTTGATTTTATAATTGATTTTTTCATTTTAAAAGTTTTGAATAGTTAGTATTAGAAAGCAAGCTCAACACCAAAAGATATTGTTTTGGTATAAGGATACGCTCTTCCCCAGAACACCTCTGCTTCATCAATTTCAGGGTCAACAGGAAGACGTTTGTCTGCCCATGTTACTAAGTTTTCGCCCGAAGCATAAATTCTTACTTTCTCTAAAAAAGCTCTTTTTACTAAGTCTTTTGGCAATGAATATCCAAGAGTAACATTTTTTAGACGGAAATAAGACATGTCTAATAAATATCTTGTAGAGGTAACAAAGTTGTTTGAACCTGAAGTACCTGAACCAAGAGTATTAGCCTCATTTCCATAATATGGATTTGGCCAGTAAGCCTGAGTGTTTGTCTCTGTCCAGTAATCAGCCTGGTTAGCATACATTTGCTGAGGTGCACGATAGAAAGGTAATACAGCATCTGAAGAAGCCCAGTAATCACGTTTTCCAACTCCCTGAAAGAAACCGGAAATATCAAATCCGCGGTATTTTCCACCTACTGTAATACCATATTTGTAACGTGGCGTTGTATTACCAATTTTTTTCAAATCTCCGTGATCGTCTGCAGTTCCTGCACCACGACTGATAACTCCGTCTCCGTCAAGATCTACATAATGTACATCTCCCGCTCCGTATTTAAAGTTACCTACCATTGTTTTAGAGTAATCAACACCATTTACCGTTTTACCGTTATTGGTAATTACGTCATCCGCCTGAAGAAGTCTGTCGCTGGTTAAACCCCAAATTTGCCCAATTTCGAATCCATCATAATAAGGATATGTCGTAGGAGTAACTAAACCTAATAATTTAGAAGTATTGTTCCATTTTGTAATTACAGATTGGTAATCAGACAAAGCTACATCAACAAATACCGAAGCATTTTCGCTTAAGTTTTTATTAAAGTTCAAAGACAATTCCCACCCTCTTGTTCTCATGTTTCCTGAGTTGGTTTGAGCTGCATTTTGACCAAAAGAACCCGGAAGTGTTATACCAGGAGCCAACATTCCTTTAGTATCACGTTGGTACCAGTCGAAAGAAGCACCAAGCATATCTAATATTTTAATATCAATACCCACATCTTTTGTGTATACTTTTTCCCAGGTTAATGTTGGATCAACGTTAGTTGGTAAACCTGTAGAAGGAGGCAATGTAGAACCACTATTTACCCATGAAGGGTTAGTAGAGTTCATGATCGATAAGAAGGCATTGTTTCCTACGTTTTGATTTCCGATTGCACCAATAGAACCACGTATTTTAAGGTCGTTTAACCAACCACGTGTGCTTTCCATGAATTTTTCATTCACAATTTTATATCCTACAGAAGCAGAAGGGAAGAATCCCCATTGTTCGTTGGTAGGGAATTTTGAAGAACCATCGTAACGAGCATTTAATTCTAATAAGTAAATTCCGTTGTAATCGTAGTTAACACGAGCAAAGAAACCTGCAATAGAATATGTTGTTTCTGCGGGATTCAAAGAAGTATTTGCAGATCCTGAAACAAATTGTTCTCCTACTGCAAGATTAAATTCTGGTTTAGATTTATCTAAAAGCGTGTTTCTTCTGGCATAGTTACGAGAGAAATCCTGCCACTCTGAGTTAAAACCTCCTAAAACTTTGAAACTATGTTTGTTGATTTGTTTTTTATAGTTAGCATAAATATTTACAACATTGGTAACAGACTCTGATTTAGATTGTGCTACGTAATCATTTCCGGCTTCAAGAGTTGCAGGAATTGCAGTTTGAATTGTTGTAGCATCGTATGGCATCGCAGACCAGCTGTCCCATGCTAAGAATTTACCACCATTTTGTTTTCTGTTGTATGTTTCAGTTACACTGCTAACCTCAGCAATTACATTGAAGTCTTTTGTGATATCTGCTGTAAATTTAGCACTTAACCTGTTATTGCGTTTAACGTTTTCATTTCTTGAAGCATTAGCGATATATCCTCCCGCAGTGCGGAAATTATAGCCTCTGTATGTTCCAAAATTAGGAAAATATTGTCCCCAGCGAAGTGCATATCCAAAATAACCACCATAACTTGTATCATCAGTACCAGAACCGCCATAGTAGTTAAATGGCTGGTCGTATGTACTGTTAATAGTCATTACTTTGAAATCACCCGTAAGCCAGTCGGCCAATTTTGTAGTGAATCCTAAATTGATGTTGGTTCTTTGTCTTTGTTCCTGATTTACTCTCAACATACCCTCTTGGTTAGTAAGGGCAAACGAAGCAAAGAAAGAACTTTTGTCTCCTAAGTTACCTTGTGCAGAAAGATTGTGAGTAGTCTGAAGCGCATTGTTTGCATACAATTCTTTATTAGCGTCCCAAACTCTGTAGAAATAAGGTGTACCATTTTTAATCTCCCAGTCTTCACCATAAACCATTTCATGACTGGTACGATTGTTTGCATATTTTTCTTTCCAGTTTTTAATCCCGGCAAGTAAAGTATTGTAGTTTGCCCCAAAAATTTCCGGTACAGCACCATCGGTACGTGTTCCTGCAGCAATTAGTCCCGGAATTTCTTCTGTTGGATCTAAGAATTGTAACGTAGAAATTGGATTTGTAAAAGCGGTATTGGCAGAATAAGAGAATCTTACTTTTCCTTCTCCCGTTTTTCCTCCTTTAGTTGTAATCAATACCACCCCAAAAGCAGCACGCGCACCATAGATAGAAGCCGAAGCAGCATCTTTAAGTACTGTCATGGTTGCAATATCATTTGGGTTAATAAGCGATAAATCTGTAGGAACTCCATCAACTAATATTAAAGGAGCGTCTGAACCATTAATAGTTCCGGCTCCACGTATGTTAATATTCGCCGTACGATTGATATTCCCTGAGTTAAAACTAACATTTACACCGGGTGTAGTACCTTGTAATGCTTTACTTACATCTGTAAGAGGTCGGCTTCCAATTGTTTTAGCTACATCGATTGAGGCAACAGCTCCGGTTAAGTTTGTTTTCTTCTGAGAAGAGAATCCCACAATAACAACTTCGTCCAGCTTTGAAGTAGCCTCAGCAAGAGAAACGTTGATTTTTGCTTGCCCGTCAATTTTTACCACTTGCGTCTCAGATCCCATGTAGCTGAAAACTAAGCTTTGCCCTGGTGAGGCAGGGATACTGTAGTTTCCGTCAAAGTCGGTAGTCGTACCTGTTTTAGTTCCCTGAATAAGGATACTAACTCCAGGTATAGGAAACCCATCCGCCTTGTTTTTTACAGTTCCGGTAATTGTTTTTGTTTGCCCAAATGTTACTTGAATGAACAAAACCAACAATGAAATAAGGAATAATTTTTTCATGATTATTTGGTTTTTTTAATGGTTGTTGAGCAAATATATTTATTTATTGCATATAAATGCA
>Ga0247815_10000487_pt1 | contig 31078 bp, 56 predicted proteins | sample UWRJL194509B1_FD_181014 | JGI IMG/M metagenome (GOLD analysis project Ga0247815, IMG submission 181014) | Plant litter microbial communities from Arlington Agricultural Research Station in Wisconsin, United States - UWRJ-L194-509B-1 | ecosystem: Environmental > Terrestrial > Plant litter >...
TCGCGACTGCTGCGCGTAGAGCCTTTCACAGAAGGGACGCCGTTGGGTACCCCAGCGACACCACTATGGACGGTCATCCCCTTGTGCAAACGCTCCAGGCTGTAAGCCTCGCGCGCACGCAGCCCATTACCGTCGCTGTACACCTCCGAAGTGGGACGCATACCTGACTTGGACGGCAAAGCAGGTGGTTTGTCACTCGTTTTCTCCCTCCGCGGTGGTCGTTCGGGCGACTTGGGCGGCGGAGCCGGTGCCTGAGAAGAAAAGATGCTTGCTGCATCGCTCCTTTCACGCTCGCGATCCTGCCCGTTAACCGGCCGTTCCGGTCGACTCTGCGTGCGCTTCCTCGGCGGTGCCGAACCGAATATATCGGCGACATTGATCATCGCGACACGGGAAGTGCTGCGGTGCATCCCCCGCCCATCCTCCTCCACGTCAGTGAGGTGCGCCGGGACAGGAATGACCTCCCATGCCTGGCCGTTCACAGTAATTCTCTCCCGGTCGTCGCGCGGGCTCGTCGGCGACCGAGGGCCAGAATCCGTGGATCCGTTGGTCCGAAGCGTCGTCGTACTCTTCGAGTGCAGTAGGCCACTGCCGCTCGATTCCGGCTGGTCCGGGAAGACTTGGACGACAGTCGGCGCGGGCTTGCGTGACAACCGGCGCTCTGACCTGGACGAGGGCTCTGCCTTGCTTGAGGCTTCTGCCTTGGACGAGGGCTCTGCCCTATTCGAGCGGTTGGCAAAACGACTCTGAAACTTCGGTGACGCCGGCTCAGGTGAAGCCGGACTGGCGCGGTCGGGCGATGCAGGCACAGGACGGTGCCGCTCGGCCGACTTGCGACTGGGAAATGGCGAGTCGTCGTCGAGCATAGGCTTCTGAATTGATAGTGCAGCGTCGGGATCTACCATTGTTGACGAGCTCATGAACGACGCCCGGTTCGGATGGTTGGACCGCGAGTGCGAATGGGAGTGCGAATGGGAATGCGAGTGTGAGTGTGAATGAGAGTGCGAGTGCGAGTGTGAGTGCGAATGGGATTGCGAGGGCGAGGGCGGCGGTGGCGAGTCGACTGCCTGCGTCATCGAAGTGCTCACGTATGACGGACCATTCGACTGGGGAGAACGCAACTGCGAACGAGAGTGCGAGTGCGAAGGGGCTGGTGACGGGTATGAGTGTGAAGGCGGCGGTGACTGCGGCGACTGCGACGTCGGTGTCGACTGCTGCTTTGGTGGCGTATCTTGGCGTTTTGATCGTGTGGGTGCTGCCGCTCCAGGCGGGAGCCCCGAGACAGGACGAAACCGGCGCTCTGGGTACTCAGCTGGGACTTCAACGGCCGCCGGGGCGGGCACTGGCGGGGAAGAAAGTCGCGCAGTTGCACGTTCGACCGGAATTTCGATGACCACCGGCGTGGGTGTTGGCGGAGACCGAGACCGAAAGCGCGAAGCTGGTGTAATTGTCCCAGCTTCAGACGGGATGGTCCCCATCTCGGATGGTACCATCGTTCCGACATCAGACCCTGCATATGTCGCCGCTTCCGAAGGTGCAGCCGACATCTCCATTTCCCGCTCGAACTCGTCGAGAGTAGGCGCGCGTGTTGGCGCGGATGGATTCCTGATCTGAAGTTTGAGGGAGGTCTCGGATATGGTGCCAGCTTCGGACTCTGCGTACGCGAAACGTGGGTTGGGTGGCGGCAGTGGGAGCTCCGACGTAAATGCGCGAGGTGTATCCGAGGTGTACTCGGAGGCGGAGGCGTACGCATCTGGGTTGGTGATCATGAGGTTTCCAATCGTCGCGTGAAGGTCTATGTCTGGCGAGGCCCGCCCATCGCTCTCCGGTGGCTCCACGAAATCTGAACGTGCAGGCCGGTTGAATCCATATGCATACGAGTCGTCATCGTCGTCATCCTCCGGCGGCGAGCCAACTATTGCGCCGTTGTGCCTATACTCGCCACTGCTATTCGTCAGCGTTAGCTGTGGCCTCCCCTCGAAGCTGCGCGAGTCAGGCGACGGCGGGTGTTTTGCTTGGGAGGGGGCTCCGTGGTCAATTTCGGTGGTCGCCGGAGTACTGTACGCCGCGCCGAGGAGGCTATTCGATGATACGGACGACAGGAAGTGCGATGATGATGACGGTTCAAGGGAGGACGGCGTGGCTTCAGCAGTAGACGGAGTGGGTGACGGATGTCCCAGCGCACCGACAGCAGCGCCGTTCAGGTTGAGGTTCGAGCTCGAGCCAGACGGTTGCTGTTGCGGACGCGGGCGCCGCTCGACGACCATGGGTTCAGGCGCGTGCTTCGCGAGGCTCAATTTCTTGGCGAGCTTTCCAAACACGCTCAGGCGCTTAATCGGAGGATTGGGCGGTGGTGCAGCAGTCATGCTGGCCGGTCGTGGTCTGCTGTTGGATGTCGCGTCTAGTGTCTGAACACGCGCCAGCGTCGAGGTGGAGGCTTCTGGTCCGCCCAAGGGTTGCTGTTGTTGTTGTTGCAAGCTGACGTCGTCAACAGAGCGGCCGAAGAGTCGTGCAAAGCCACCGCCCTTGGAATTGCGCTTGCTCAGCTTGCGCACCAGCCGCGCGGGATCTTGAAGAAAGTGCGACGACCCATTCGAAGGTTCTGGAGGCGGTAATGTGCTCACGCTCTGGGAGAGCGGTGAGGGTGTCATGCGGTTGCTGGACCCGTGCGGCGCGCTTTGGTTGCGCGGCAGCCCAGCCACGCGTTGGGCCTGAATAGCCACGTGTGTGCGAGTCAGTAACCAAGATCGACAATAGCCTGCAGAATTGGACGCACCTCCTCGGCTGGTGATGTTGGTGTAGCTGAATTCTTGCGCGGCCTACCACCCGGGTGGGTGGCCTGGTCAGCGGAGCCGAGCTGTTCAGAAGATGGAACGGCGTCCATGGCGAACGCCCGCAGCCCCAACGGTCCCGTGGGCATTGAAGAATGCGGTGTACTGGGGAACGCGGGGAAGTTCTTGGAGAAATTCATAGTATCGGCATTAGTGCCCTCTGGTTTGGTCAGGTTGAGATGCTGTACAAGCGGTGAGCGGCCGACCTGGACTCGCGCTCCATGACAAGAAGGGTGCGTACGTGGTTGAAGTACCACTTGGGGCCGACTGGATTGTAGAGGTCATACTTCTTCTTTGGCGATGTTGCTGGTGGTTGCTGGGATGGAGGAGGTGGAGGGGGTGGCTGCTGACCAGTCGGCGTTGTCCACGTACGGTTCGGTACCTGGTGCTGGGGTGGTCCAGCAGTGGGACCCTTGGCAGGAGGATCCGGGGTGGGCGAGCGAGAGTCTTCTGGGGTGGCCTGTGCACGCTGACGCTGGGCCTCTGCCTCGCGCAGTTGGCGCTGTCTCTGTAGCTCTTCTATGTGCGCGTCCACGCCACGATACGACTTGCGGCTCCAGCGTGACCTCTTGCCACCTGATACCTTTCTTTGATGCTCTGCTTGCTCTAGCTCAGCATAGTACCGCTCCAGTTCATCCGGGCTATCCTGGTGTAGAGCGATCTGTGTTCACAAGCACTGAGTACCAGTCCACAGCAGACACAGTAGCCGCAATAACCCACGTCCTGAAATGGCTCTGGTTGGCCGTAGCCATTGAGCGCGGCCATGTCAGAACACACGTGAGGCGAAACCGGACCGCAGGAACCCAAGGTGTCTGCGGAGATTGATTCTGCCCTTGAACCCAACCATGTCGGCCTCGCTCTCAAAGAAGAAGCAAAAGGCCCTTGCGTTCAAAAATAAACGCAAGGGAATAAAACCAGATGCAGTTCTCGACGTGCCTCAACTCGATCTTCTTGATCAAGACGACCAAGAGCCCAACCCAGAACTTGACGATACGGCCGACTCGGCGCCACCCGCTGTACCGTCTCAACGCATCACAGGGAAGCGGAAACGCGACGATCAACCTGAAAAGGAGGCGCAGGAACCTACTCGGCCTGCAAAGAAGAAGAAACCTTCTACGCCTGCGAAAGACGACAGCGAAGAGACACCAGCGACCGAAGACAAGGAGAATACCCAAAAACAACCTTCAAAATTCATTCTGTTCCTTGGTAAACCCTGCACTGCGCTCTCTAGACACGAGGCTGATTGATCTTCTAGGCAACCTGCGCTACACCACAACAAAGGAGCAGATAGCGCAACATTTCAGCGCATGCAGTGCGTGCCACTTTCTCTCTTGAAGTGTAACTAACTCTCAGCATTCAGTTCCCCCACCGGACATCCGCTTGCTTACACCAAAAGCTGTTCCTGGGAAACCCACCAGGCCTTCGATCAAGTCAAAAGGCTGCGCGTTCCTCGAGTTCAAGTCGCACAACACCCTGCAGCAGGGTCTGAAGTTGCACAACTCGGAACTCGACGGCCGTAAGATTAATGTCGAGCTGACAGCCGGCGGCGGCGGCAAGTCTGCCACAAGATTAGACAAGGTCCGACAGCGCAACAAGGCACTCGGCCAAGAACGCGTGAGTGATACTTGTGCAAATTACCAGAGCGTGTGTTTTTGGCTCACGCACCATGTCGGAAACTTTAGAAGCAGCGTCTGGTCAAGTCAGGTGCTGCGTCAGAGGAGCAAGCCGCGGCAGAGCTCGCAAAACCGCAGCGGCATTCGGCCACGAGTGGTGAGGAGCGTGCAGTCGTGGTGCGCAAGACATGGTCGGTTCCGGTGGCTGACGAGGAAGCCGGCCGTGGTGGAAAGAAGCACGCCAAAAAGCAGAGAGGGACCAAGAAGTCCAGCAGCAGTAGACCTTGGCTCAGTGGCGCGAATGCCATTGCCGTCGAATAGTTTGTTGTTGCACACGTGGATCAATACTGTATCAGCTTCTGGGTACCACGAGCACCTGTTTACAGACACTTCGCCCGCGTGTGGTTCACTGCCTTCCTTCACACGTGCATGTCCGCGGGGTTGACCGCGAAGTGCCGAACATGCTTCCTGAACCTCAATCCAACCCACACGGGCCTCGTTCTTACAGCAGTCGAACTCCTTGCCCTGTAAAGTTTTGCAACAAAATGATATACTGCAAGAGACAGAGGGCTGCCGTTACTGCTGCCGAGGAATTGCGATGCGCCACATGGGTCCAAGCCGATCTTTTGCACATGCTCGCCGAGCTCGTCCTTGGATGCCACATGCGTACGGCCGGGAGCCCTCTTGATCTTGTACTGTGACCACCACGCCCACAATGACGAGCGCGCAACCAGCTCAGACGAGCGACAATGGTCTCGTATGCTTTACGAACTGCCTGCTTGTTCAGGAGGATAGCACCCTGGCAAAGAAGGACTTGTGGATCGACGAGCGCGATGGCAAGATCGTTTCTGCACAGGTCCGTTCAGCAATTTTATCGCTGAACAAACGCCGTGCTCATAAAAAGTACAGCGGGTCTTTTACGAGAAGCTCCAACGACCTGCTCGTACAGTTGACCTTGGAGGACTTATTCTGAGGTGCACTTTATACATATGCGGGCTCGTCTGGATTCGATGCTGACTCGTGCGCCCTTTGAAGCCCCGGTCTCATTGACATCCAGATCAATGGCGCGTACATGTTCGACTTCAGCGTGTACGAAGGGGATGACGCCAAGTACACCGCCGGGCTCAATATGATCTCGCAACGCATCGTCGAGACTGGCGTTACCAGGTGCGCTACATCACTCGTCATTTCGTGGCGCTCTAACTGAATTGTCGCGAAGCCTTCTTCCAACGATCATAGTGAGCACTTGCTTGTGTTCGTGCATTGAGCGACTCAGAAGCTGACTGGACGGCAGACGCAAGATCGCAAGCTCTATCCAAAGGTACCCCTATCTCGCCGTTTAAGGTCACCCTCTCACCTGTACCCACAGTTGCTCTCCCTTCTCGCACCGACTCACGCACCCAATGGCGCAGACCTTCTCGGTTGGCATGTTGAGGGCCCGTTCTTGCAAGATGCCAAGCGTGGCGCGCACGACTCCAACTTCCTGCTCAGTGCGCCCGAAGGCATCCGCACCCTCGAGGACGTCTACGGGCCCGATAACCTTTCTGCTGGGTTTGCTAATGGGGAGCCTGGTGTCAAGTGTATTACCGCAGCGCCAGAACTAGAAGGTGTGATAGACACGATTCCAGACTTGGTAAAGCGCGGCGTCGTGTTCTCCATCGGTCACAGGTGCGTTCTCAAATTGGCAACTCGTCATCGCAACTGAATCATGCGAACGTAGCACGGCCACCTCCGCAGTTGCCACTCGGGCCGTGACGCGCGGCGCGCGCCTCATTACACATCTCTTCAACGCTATGCCGCAACTGCACCACCGCGATCCTTGCATCATTGGCTTGCTCGGTGCATCCTTCTTGCCAGACCACAACCCCGTACCGGATGTAGACGTGCAGCGGCTGCGCACGAGCGACGAGGTCGCGATGGCCACTGCGCGGGCGAGCGTTGTGCGCAAGCAGACCGTTGTGGGCGAGGCGTTCGGTGACCTCGTGACACCGCCGCTGACACCAACGAGAGCCCTTGCGGACTTGTTTGAGGATGCGCCTGAGAAGATCGAGCGGCCCTATTACGGGCTCATAGTCGACGGGATCCATTCGCATCCCAATTCAGTTCGGGTACGTGATGGTTCTTTCGCCACAATGATGTTGACACGCTACAGTTGGCTCATTCCGCACACCCGAGCGGCACAATCCTCGTCACCGACGCTCAGCCAATGCTCGACCCCAACCTGCCAGACGGCGCGTACGAGTGGCGGTATGGCAAGCGGCTTGTCAAGGACGGCCATAAGTTGTACATTGAGGGAACCGATACGCTCGCCGGGAGCGTCATCCCACTCGGCGCGTGCATCCGAAATTTTGCACATTTTACTGGCGCGACCCTGGCAGAGAGCATCATTTGCGCCACTCTTCATCCTGCCAAGTGCGTACCTTCCCTTTTCCCTCCTTCGACCTTCCTTTCGCTTCGCTTCCTTTCTCGTAGACCTCTCCGCGGAGACGCCTTCCCTTCATAGCTCGGGTGCCTGTAGTGGACAGGTGGTGGAGCGCTTCTGACATGCTGACGTGCCCGTTGTTCTTGCCTCAAAGGTGTTTAGGTATAGAAAGTCGGAAAGGCACTCTACGGCCGGGCGCCGATGCCGATCTCGCCGTCTTCGACCGCGATGGGTACGTCCGCGCCACCTGGGCTCGCGGAAAACAAGTTTGGTCTGCGCCATCGGGACAGAGGGGCTCGTGAGGAGCCCGTGGATTGTGTGGTAACCTCGAGAAGGTTGTTTATAACCGTGCTTTTCAGCTATCAATTCGCATGAACTGGGCCGCTTCTTCTGATTTTCTGACACTAAGGGCTCCTTTGCTTGCAAACCTCTAGTTGACGTTTCCCCGCATCGGACACCGATACAATGCTCCTCCGCTTCACCCACCTTATCCGCCTCTCGACGCGTTATCCGCACTTTTTGACACCCGGGACGCGTTCCCGCACTCTCTTCCCCTTTCTCCCACTCTACGCCGTCAGAATCTCGACTGCGACTTAACCTTTTCTCGCGTCTGTGACGAACCTGTTTGATCAGATATTACGCGATAACTAACGCCATCGCCGTCTATGGACCGTTTTTGCCGAATTGCACCCTCCCCGCACCTGACGATCTCGGCGGCTCTAATAGCCGGTGGTCATACGTTCAGCTGCCGGTGCTTACGATTTGGCGCCTGCGTACTAGGCCAGACTTGTGTGTGAAGGCCGAGCTCCGCTAAACACTTGCCCGGCCCACACCTCTCCCGCTATCCACTTAAGGATGAGGATTGATGAGTCCTGTCAATGCGGTGATTCCTGGTGCAAGCGGCGGGATATAAAGAGATCGGCGCTGACTACCTTGCTTGCTCGTGCCCTCACCAGTACATATTCATCGCAGACTGCTTCACCAATACCATGCAGATATCGCTACCATCGTTCCGCGAGGCGTTCCCAGGTTCGTTCTTCCAAATCGACTCTCGATGCAACTATCTCATGCATAAGACGTTCACCAGAGGCGTTGATTCGACGCTCACCATCGCCATCGCATCCCCCAACGCCGCCTCGCCACCTACCCGGTCTCTGGTCTCGATCAGCCCGTCGAGTTGCGTCATTTGACGGCCCTCAGGGACGATGGAGTAAGTCACACTCTATGTCTGATCATTCTCTTCCCTAACATGAGCTCAGCGCCACCTTCGCCGTCCTGGTCTCACTCCAGCGCGGCGTCCATTCTTTCAAACACGCCGCCATCCCCACACTCGTATACACTGTCGCGTTCTCCACCAACCAAGTATATCTCCACGGTCATGCCTCCAACACCGCGTTTGGCCCACATGTTACCCTCCGTCCCAACGTACTCTAGCCGCCATACCCATACCCACACCCACACAAGCCGCCGAGGTGAGATTCAGCTCTCTGCAGCACCAAACTAAAGCTCATGGTTCAACCGCTTTCCAGCAAACCTCCCCTGTCCGGAGCATACCTGTGATCGCGCCTACTCTTGTATTGGTAACCTCAATCGCCACCGTCGGCTCGCTCATGGCACACCGATGCCGACCCGCACAAAGACCAAGGCGACACATCTCCCACAGACAGTGGCCACCGAGGGACAGCTGCGCCTCCTTGCAGCGGCCTCGGCACCTATTTCGCGTGCGGAGTGAGACCGCCTGTGAAGTGATCTCAAGACTGCGCACATGCGCAGATGTTCTCGTATTGTATTGGTGCCTCATCCCGCTCCGCCCCGGTTCGGCCTGATCAGAACTGTCGTACTCGATCTCGTGATTTCTTGGCTTGCGCATACGGCGCATGTTCCCGATAGCTCGCTTTGCGTTCGCCATCAAGGCGTTCGCTGTCTGTGCATATTGTAAACGAGCTTGTTGTCTAAGTACATCGAGTGTATGGTAGCTGGTCTGTCGGTTGGCCAAATAACCGAATGCAGCAAACGCAGTGAGTATCACTGCGGGTGTCGTAATATTACAGTTTAGAACTTCACAACAGGCTACAGAGGGGATGGAGATACAGTGTGGTGATTAGTCGAGCAGGAGCGATGAGGGTAGTGATAGCGGCAAAGTCAGCGGCGGCCGCGGATCAGACATCCATCCAGCCTCCTTCGTCAAGCTTGTAGGAAGCCTCACTCTCAGGCCGATCCGGACTATCAACGAGCTTTGCAACGCGCTCCTCCGCACGACCTGTACAGTGGTGGATGCAGATCGAAGATAAGATAACGGAGATGTTCAACCACCGAAGATTCACATCCGAGGCACGGCGAGCCGGCTCAAGCAAGGTGACGCAAGACTGTTGGACTCACCCTTCCGGAGAAACATGCGCGTCGCCGAGGCGTGGGAGAGGATATGACCACCAATTGGCTTGAGAGCACCACCAGCAACGAATGTCATCGTAGCACCAGGATCGGCTGTCGGAACAAGACCTCCGTGTCAGATTAGATGGAGGTGAGCATGAGATCAGACGCGTACACTGAACTTGATTCGTCATGAGAACGGCAATCTGGCGGATAAGGCGCATCAATATGTGGCGCGATCAGGGGAGGGGGAGAATGGTACAAACATTGTATTCCTCGGACATTTTGGTAAGCTTGGACAGCATCTAAAGATCGTCAGTGTCAGCTCGCGGCGATTGATCAACGGTGTCCCAAACCTGCGCAAGCTAAGAGAACGTCAACACGCGAAAGCATTTAATGCGCATCATAATTTGCTGTACCTTCTGTTGACGTTCGCTAAGCTCGCCGCGACCAGAGAAGTCGGTACGAAAGAGCGCCATGATACTGTCCACAATCTGGGGAATTCGTGAACCCCCGCTGCTGCAAGCAGTCGAATCAACGTACGAGCAGACGAAAGCACTTGTCCTCGGAGAAGCGCGACGATAGCTCTTGAATTAACTCCATCTGCAAGTAGCTTGAGGTAGCCTACTCTACTTGGGGTTTGGAGACGAACCTGATGCTCGCTGTTGAATGCTCGGGCTAGTGGGGCCAGAATGAGTGACGAACATAACCTATAAAGGAGTCCCTTACCATAGACAATGTTCTCGAGAGCGAGATCTCCGTCCACGCCGAAGCGCTGAGCGATGGCTCGAATGCGGTCGGGACGGAATGTGCCCTCGGTGTCAACAAATGCGACCTTGCCTTCGCCACCGCCCATCTCGGCCGGAAGCTGCAAATGGAAAGTAGGTATGTGACTACTTTAGGAGCAGGATAAGACGTACCTGCGCCGTAATGCACATGGTGTGGCTCAGCTGCGTCTTGCCAGTCCTGAACTCGCCGTAGACTTCGGTGATGCTCTGGCTCTGGACGCCGCCACCGAGGATGCCATCCACTGACTTGCTACCAGTACTGATGGAGATGACACGCCTGCGACGGTTTGATACCTCGGCGCCGGTGCTGAATGAAGAGCCCTACGGAGGTTTTAGTACGATGAACATGAAATCGAGCTGTGACTACACACGAGCATCTTGAAAACCGCTTCCTATGATGAAATCAGTAACACGAGTAGATGAGACGAATGGTTCGAACCTTGATCTTCTCTACCTTCGCCTCGGAGAAGCCCTGAATGAGAATGAACATGCGATGGTTGAACTGAGGATGGCCAAGCGGACTTTGATTTTGAGCAATTGCCTCCGAGGAGTCATGTTCACTCCCGAGACCGTGTGCAGTGCGCTTTGCTGTGAAAAGGTCAGAAAAGTGTGGATGAGAGAGGCGAGCTGAGGCGCGCCTTCAGCTTCATGATGTCTTGCACGTTGATGCCCTGCAATGCGACGTTGGAACTTGCTTTACGAGCAGAGCGTAGGTTGGAGAGGGCTTACGTGTTGTTGAAGTTCGTCGACAGAATCGAAATACGGCGTCTAATGCGGCAATGGGGAATCAGGATGAGTTATAACTGTGTGCCACATCGGGCAACAACGAGCGCGTACCTCCTCAGGATCGTCAACACCAGCACCGCTGGTGGTCGGAGCAGGACTAGCTGCGCGAGAAGACGGACGGGCGGTACTCTGGCGAGGCATGGTGATGTGTGAGGATTATGGGGATGGAGAACGTGAGGGTAGTAGGAAGAGGGGTGGTTCAAGTTGAACGGCGAAGTCCGGCGTGAAATTGGTTCCGTGCTCATTGCAATCTCCTGCCACATCTCGCGAAAAATGCCGAAACGACCGTCCGCCGCAGCCGAAGACACTTCTAGGCCCGCCAAGTCACGCGCGACTGGTGATGAGCGGCCAAGCAGACAGGATCGAGCTGAAGGCGTAGACGATCTCCAGTTCGAAGATCCTTGGGAGGACGAAGCCGATAGCGATGGCGAGGTCGTTGACGGTGCCGACCCCGACGATGACGGTCCGTTATTGCTTTCATTTCATTCTATGACATATTTGTTTATGCTGGCGACTGGTATGCTGTAGGGATGGAGGTCGATACAGGCTTTACACCTGCTATCGAAGACCAGGAAGATGACGACGAAGCACGGCCAGTCCAGGCTGTGTATTTACCAGGTGGCCAATTGGGCAAGGATGAAGTGCTCGAGGCCGACATGACTGCGTACGAGATGCTGCATCAAATGAACGTGAAGTGGCCCTGTCTCTCGTTCGACGTCCTTCGCGACTCGCTCGGTGATGATCGCAAAAAGTTCCCGCACACCGCCTATATCGTCTCTGGCACACAGGCCGACACACCTTCCCAGAACGAGATCCTGGTCATGAAGATGAGCCAGCTTCATCGCACACAGAAAGACAACGGTGCGTAGATTCGCCCATGTTCTCTGTCCCGTGGCTCACATCCCGATCCCGTTCGCAGACGAAGACAACTCGGATTCTGATGAAGACGAAGATGATGATGATGCCGTGGACGAGGATGCTGTGGTCGAGTCCAAGTCGATCCCACACCCAGGCGGCGTGAATCGCATCCGCGCCAGGCCACTACCCTCCGGGCAACCTCTCCCGCCTGTTGCAACACCCTACCATGTCGCATCATGGGCAGACACCGGCAAGGTGTATATTTGGGACGTCCGTCCGCTTCTCGAGTCTCTCGACACGCCTGGCTACGCTACCGATCGCAATTATTCTGCAATCCATACCATCTCCGCGCATGGCAGCACGGAGGGTTTCGCCATGGATTGGGGGAGGGATATTGGCGGCGCTTCCAGCATGCGTCTTCTCACTGGCGACTTCGATAGCAAAATCTACCTCACGACGGGCACAACGTCTGGTTTCACGACAAATCCGACCCCATTCACGAGCCACACCGCTAGCGTCGAGGACTTGCAATGGAGCCCTAGCGAGCTCACCGTCTTTGCGAGCTGCAGTGCCGATGCAAGCGTTCGCGTATGGGACGTGCGTGTGAAGGGCCGTAAGAGCGTTGTCGGGATCCCCACGGCACACTCGAGCGACGTAAATGTCATCAGCTGGAACCGCACGAGCACACATCTGCTGCTTAGTGGAGGTGACGATGGCGCACTCAAGGTCTGGGACCTGCGAAATCTCAAAGGCGCCACAAACTCGACGCCAGCCGCCGTCGCAAGCTTCACATGGCATACCGAACCTATCACGTCGGTCGAGTGGCACCCAACAGACGAATCGACGTTCGCAGCAAGTGGCGCAGACGACCAGGTTACGATATGGGATCTCGCGGTCGAGCAGGACAAGGACGAGATGCGCGAGGAGTTGGACCCGAGCGGGCGCGAGGTGCCCGAGCAGTTGCTCTTTATCCACCAGGGCCAAAACCAGGTCAAAGAAGTCCACTGGCATCCACAGATTCCCGGTTCGCTTCTTACCACCAGCATGGACGGCTTTAACGTCTTCAAAACTATATCTGTATGAGGCTTGTTTTTACTATGGGATCGTGGCACTTTGTTGTATGCTCAGGTCTGCATATCTAAACCCTGGTTGAATCGTGTCCCTATAGAGCTTGCCAGACTGCGCGTGAAGCAGCGCTGTATAACAGTGCACCAAAGATTATGCATAAAGAAGCCGTGTGGTGTTACAAGTAGACAAGAGGGGCACAGAACAGATTATGCACTACGAGCGGTTCAGCTTGAGCTTGATCTTCGGTGCAGCTGAGCTCGAAGCCGGCGCATCGTCCATCTGAACGTCATCCACGTCCATACCGGACATAGGTGGACTTGTGGCCAAAGGCGACGGTACCGACGAGAATGTGCCTGCCCGGAGGCCGCCAGGCGGCGCAAACAGCGACGTTGACCCACTGCCACCGGGCTTGGAAGGGCTTATCGCTGCTGGTGCTGGTGTCGGAACAGGGGCAGTAGCGCCGGGGGGCAACGGCTGGTTGAACTCGGCCCAGCGGGGACACTTCCGGTTTGTCTCTGCAAAGTCGCCATCAGCCCCGTGCCATAGCATGATGACAAGCACCAAGGCACACGCACTCATGTGGCCAATTTGCCCGCAATTGCCGCAGCGACGCGTTGTGTCCGGCTTGGCACGCTTGAGGTTAAGCAGCTGGCCGCCCTCGGCAGCCAGCTTGGCGTTCTTCCGCACCAGACGACGCTCTTGGTTCTTTTTCATCCGCGCCAGCTCCTCGTGCAGCCTTGGCAGGAGCGTCAGCGTCCAAGCACAGAACCTTCTCACGTGGGAGAAACAGACGCACTTCTTCTTGGCTCGCCCGTCACGGTCCGCGTCACCTGTAGGCTCCAGCTGGTCGGTCGTCGTTTGCTCCTCTTCGATGGATTCGCGCTTCTTCTGGTATGCATTGATAACGACCTGGTCACGAATGACCTCCGCCGTCTGCACACCGTCCTTCATCCGCTTGATGACGAGCACCTTGCTCGAGTTCATGTCTGCCACGAGATTGGTGTCATCGGGTTCCATCGACGCCTCGCGGCTGTATGGCCCCTGGGAAGACGCAACCGACGGCGCACGGAACGGCGGAGAGGCGGCTGCCGGTGATGGGGCGTGAACAGGTGAATGTACTGTGCTCGCGCCTGGCGTGGGAGCGTGGCCTTCTGGCCGCGAGGAGCTGAACCGAACCTTGCGGTCCTTCTTCTCCTCCTCATCTTCCGAGAGCTCCGGCTCAACCTTGTTGCTCAGTGAGTCGAACTGCGCCTTCCAGATGCGGTCGATCTCGGAGCGATAGATCTGCTGCTGCTCAGCGACGTTGTATCTGTGCGCTGACTTGGGGCGATTATCGGCCTCGGCTGTGAATATCAGCGTCAGCCACAACTACTCTTGACAATGACCACAAGCGACGTACCCATCTTCTGTTCGTAATCTTCACCGGCCTTGACGAAGATCTCTTTCATGGACACACGAATGAAGCTGAACGCCTCACCACGACCACTCGGATCACCCTCGCCGTGCAACTTAAGCATGGCCTTGCTCTGTGTCGCGTTGATGAAGTTCTTCGTCGTGATCCATGGCGCCAGCTGTTGCTCGATGTCGAGCTTCGACTCATCACCATCCTCCGCCTCTCCGTCACGACTGTAACCCAAGTCCTGCAGATGGCGCTGGCCGACCTGCATGCTCTCGCACAGTACAATCTGCTCCGGCGTGAGCATCTTGAGGATCTCGCTCTCCGGCGGGACCTGCGCGCCCCCCTTGAGGCGCCAGAACCCTTGGTGTGGCCCGCGGCGGTGGTACTCCATGAACTCCTTCAACCGCTGTCGCATCTGCAGCTCGTTCTGGTCCGGGAAATACTTCATGAGCCGCGAAATTTTGAGCCGTTCACCTTGGCTTTTGCGAAGCAGCTTGAAGGCGATAATCTGGAGCCGGTTCTTGATCGTCGTCGTGATCTTGCGCGAGTGCGGACCAGGAACTTCGGTGACTGGGTACGTTTGGCCCACGACAAAGACGTTGCTCTTAAGCTCGCGGAGGAAAAACTGCGCTTGGCCACCCTTGGTGCTGCGGACAACCAGGAAGTCGGTCTTGTAGGCAGAATGTCGGAAGAGTGGAGCGCGAATTAGATTATTGTAGAGGGACGGCACGGTTTTGCCAGGCTCGACGTTGCCAAACTTCATGAAAGGCGAGTCGTCTTGCGGGTCGAGGAGGAAGGGTTCGCCGTAATCTTGCTGCGGTTGAATATCAGTATGCTTATCTGCAGTTCAGCCTATCTAAACTTGCCTTGGGGACAAAGTCGTCCGTCTCGCTCTTCTTGCGATAGTAGTTGACGAGAATGCTGCCCATGCCGTAGTTGGACATAACCGGAGGGTGCTCTTCGGAGTACTCGAGCAGCACAAAGGACGCCGTGTCGCGCAGAGACATGTCGCTGGTTGAGCGAACTGCATCCACGGCGTCTCCGCCCTTTGCGATCTTGCGTCCCTGAGCGTCCTTCTTCTTTTTCATGTTGCGCACGCGGCTGAATTGCAGCGGTACGTTCACCGGGAATTGAAGCGCAGGACGGTGGAATGACCGCATCTCGTTCTTCTGCAAACGGGTCTTGTACTGTTCCACAAATGAGCAAATTGAACCAGCACTACAGCGCGGCGCAAACGTACGAAGGGTAATTGCAGCTTGAGTGCAGGCTGAGCGTGATGCACAACCAACTGTCCGAACGTCTGCCGGACGCGGACGCGGGCACCCGTATTCTTGGAAAGCTCGTAGTTGTGATCGTTGCTCAAGTTGAACCTCTCGCGCGCCGGGGCATCTGTCTTGGCCTTCTTCTTTGGGCGCGAGCTGTCGTGCGCATCATTTTCAGCCTCGAGCAGCTCGTCTTCGTAGTCGAACGTCGTAAAGTCGCGGTATGCAGCCTTTGGATCCCACATGATAGCCTGTGTCCAGACACCGCTGTCGAGAAGAGCGTTTGTAGCAATTGCGACACTGCGCTCCTGCGTCACAGCAGGTGTTTGCTCAGCGTCCCAGATGATTTGGTCTTCCCAGTTGGTAAGTGAAATGAGGTCGAAGGCGCGGTCGTGGTTGTCGAGCAGCTTGCTGGTGCTGGCTTCGGCGTTGGAGTCGTTGTTGGACCGCTCGCGCAGAGCACGGCGCAGGTCCTCGTCAACATTCCCGGCGGCAACGACCTGCTCAACGCGCTTGTTCTCTGACTGGCGTTTGGCATCACCAACGACGTTCTTGAGGAAGTTGACAGGCTGGACTCTGCGACGGGCGTTGGTGGTCTCAACTGTGGCGCGGTAAGGCAAGCCGTGTCAATGAGCAAGTCTTTACACAAGATATGAGATCAAACTACCTTGGAAATTGCGGTCACCGGATATGCGAGACTTGTAGCCTGGGGCGGAGTGGAAGAGCTTGGTGAACTGCAGCACACCGTTGTGCTCGAAGTCCGGATAGAGCTCATATACGCTCTTCTGGCGCTCAACTGCTCGGCGCACGATAATACGCTTCTTACGCTTGGTGCCCTGTGGCTGCTGCGCCTGCGCTTGCTGGTGACTGACTAGCTGAAGGGCCTGCATAGGTCCTCTCGGTTGCGGGTCGTCGCGCTCGATTTCCTTGTCGACCTCGTCCTCCCAGTCGTCTCCACGCTCCATGCCAATGTACTCGCCATCATCGTCACCTCCCTCATCATCGTCATCCTTATAGATTTGCTTGCGTGACAGCACGCCCGTTCCACGCACACCACCAAGTAGCGCATCCAGACCATCACTGGTCTCACCCATCTCGCGCAGAACGCCGCCAAGGTCCAGGCCAGCAATGTCGGCCAACGCATCTGATTCTTCCTGTAAATAAGTGTCGGCGTCAGTGACTGCTCCAGCTGTGGCTGCAGGCACTGACAGCCATAGTGGGCAGTATTCAACGTTTTCAGTCTTCAGAAGGGACAGTTATGCGCAATAACAGCGTGTAGTATGCGTTGCGAAAGCAGCGGTGCACGCGGTCAAGCCAAACCACGCGAGGATTGCAGTAGCTTGGGGCGAAGCAGGTCAAGACGCGGCTCCCTTTTATAGTCCGCTGGCTCCGCGATTGACTCCGTGACTTCAATGATTCACACAAACATCCGAGCTAACAACGCAAAATACAATTACGCGCGTAGGCCTTTGGGTATAGTAAGGGAGCGAGAGGGCAAAACATAGGTGATTTACAGCAACGAGAGAGGCGAGCACAATCCAGACAAGTTTCGACACTACAGACAACTTTACGCAACCGGTACCATCTCGACATCCGTAGTTGAAGCAGGTGGTACAGACGGCTGAACACCGACCCTAGCCGCGAACTCAGCATTGATGTACAGGAGCAGGTCGCGAATGATCTCGGCATGCCGCATTCGTTGCTCAACCTCCGTCTCAGGCATATCGGCGCGCGAGACGCTGCTGGAACTTGCAGACACCGACAGAGCTGCCAAGCTGGGGAGAACTGTGCTGCTGTCCGCACGCGGGCTACTGGCGGGACTGGTGCTCGGCGTCGGGCTGCGGCTATCATCGTCCAAGCTGAGCACCGCCATACCGCTTGGCGGTGACGCAGGAGAATCTGGCGGCGAGTCGCGATGCGCAAGTAAGCTGTGGATCGACGGCAGCTTGAGATCCGGATACACCGGCCCGGATTTGGCCTGCACAGTCGTCTGTGGCGAGAGTGCAAATTTGGCCAGACTTGCCGGCAGATTCTGCGACGGCCCGCTCGACTCCGCTTTCTCGTCGTCCTTGTCTTCGGCATCATCCATGCGCTGCTCGTTTCGGAGATTTGAGCGAAGCCGGATGAACGGCCGCAGGTCTTTTTCGGAACGCTCGAGTGGCGCGAGTGTTGAGACTGGTGCCCGCCCGCTGGGTCGCATAAGCGCATCGAAGCTGATGTTCTCCGGCAGTGACGCGGCACCCGGCTGTCCGTACAGTTGCAAGCTCGGAGCATACGGAGGAGTTGAGCTGAGTGGGGTGCTGCTGGAGCTCGGAGGGCTGGGATGCGTCAGGGGTGGAGTTGAGCCAGAAGGTGCAGGAGATGTGCTGTGATGAGCAAACAGTGACTGAAGCGCCGCCTGAGCTGCTTGATTGTTGTGATGAGCATTCCCTGCAGCGGCAGTGGCAGCGGCGATGGCAGCAATGGCGGCCTCCGCGCTACCGAAATCGCTGAGCGACGGGTAAAGCGCTCCGTATTCGTTTGGATTATGGTGTTGGTGGGACGGCGGACCGGCCAGGGAGGCATAGGTGAGGTTGGGCGAGAACCGGGGGATGGATGGTGCTGCACCCGTCGAATACGTCGGTTGAGTGTTGTACAGGTGACTCATACCAGCCGCAGCAGCGGTCTCGATGCCGGGAAGGCCACCAAGCCCCATGCGGATGAGGGAGGCGGTATCAAAGTAGGAAGCTGGGTGTTGAGTGGGAGGCGGAGGGTGATGGGAGGGCGGAGCAGGCGCGCTGGCGGTGACAGTCACGTCACGACCGAGCGAGATGAGGAAAGAGTTGACAGCCGCGAGTTCCTCCGGTGTCCGGATGTCGAGTGAAACTGAGCGTGGGTTGAAAGAGCGATGATGATGATGATTTGAGAGCTGAGAATTTGCGTGCACGTTGTGGGCAGAGTGGGCGTGGTGTGCGGATACGTGCGAATTGTTCAGCAGTCCAGCGGCGAGGCTGCTGAGACGCTCGGCCATGTCTGCGGGGCTGTAACCTCAGTCTGGGTACTGGGAGCAAGAGCGAGATATAGAGCAGCGACTCACGCGGATCGTAGGTTGGGGCGACCTTGCGTTTCTTGACATCGAGCAGGAAGTCCTCGACGCTGATGCTTTCATGCGAGCGTTTGCTACCGGTGACGATATGGTCGTGCATATCGTGGGACTGGTGCAGAGGCTCCCAATTGGGCATGCTGAGCGAAGGATGATGGCCGTACGACGCAGCCGGCATGCTGGGTGACGGCGTGAGTGGCGAGAGCTTGTCTGCACAGCGTCAGCCACTACATCAGGACCAATTAAGTGGAAACGAACCTGGTGTATCACGATCAGAGCCAGAAAGACTAGGGGATGGCTTTCCTGCAAGCTTGCGGCCGTTGTTGCCTTGAGACTGTTGGCGGACGCGGATGGAGTAGCTTGGGTCATTCACTGTAATGGCCTTGGAGTGCTTATGCTGCTGGTGGTGCTCCTCTGTATGGATCTTCTCGTGCTTTTTAAGGTCTTGGGGCCGCTTGAACGACTTGTTGCAAATCTCGCAGATATGCGGCTTGAGCGGCGTGTGGACACGGAGATGCGATGTGATGTGGTCCCGCTTTGCGCAGGTCGTGTCGCAGTCCTTCCACTTGCAGGTCAGACACAAGTTGTTGGTCGACTTGCGACCGATATGCTCGTTGCACAAATGCGCATATAACGTCTCTGCATCAGGGCATACGCGCGAGCAGGTCTCCCAAAGACACTGGTGTCCAGGCTCGCCTGACGCAGCAGCCATTGCGGCTGCCCCGGTGGCAGCGGCAGGCGTAGATGCGGCCGATGTGGACTCGACTGACATGGGTGTAGGGGGTGGAAGATTGGAAGTTGGCGAAGGTAGAGACATGGGGAGCGGGAGAGGCCGGATGATGCCGAACGATCGCCGTCGGTTTTGACGTTGCTTGCAATAGCTACCGACAAAGGCTTGGCCGCTGTGCCAAGGTCCTTGGCAAGTCTGCGGCCTTTTGCATCCAGCGCCACCAACGATGCGCTGGGCATTAGGGACCATCCGCGGCATTCATGTCTGGAAGAAGACTCTAAGAGATGGCAAGGGCGCGACTGTAGCAACCTACAGGAGCTTGAACAAGCTCTGGGAGTCGCAAAACCTGACTCGGCAGGGTGGTAGGAGAGCACGAGAACGACCCTGAGCATACAGGAAGGCGCGTTCGAGAAGCATGCCACCGACATGTATGGCAAGACCGGCCAAAGGCTTTGCAGCCGCCAGGAACGGTATGTATTGGGAGCCTTGGGTCGTTCGTCACCATGCAGTTTGAGGATACAGACCCTCCCGCCAGTCACCACCATTGTTGACTAACATCCCCGTTCTCGAAGACACATAGATTGTGAAGCATAGCACTGACAGAAGCGTTGGCTTCACAGAGTGCTGGTGCCAAGCTAACAGCAAAGTAGCGGGTGATTACCGCACAGCAGATCCGGAACTCATCGCGTCGTCATCCAGGTCCCAAACAGACGCGACGCCAAGCGATCCGGATTCGCCGAGGGAGTAGGGATTAGACAGGGTCTGGAGCTTCCCCATGTCTTGCCCGGTTGGTATGTGTCGAGCAAGGAACATCTGTCGTGAGTGACAATAGCAAAGTGAGATTCGTAAGGCTTACAAGATTGGCTCACTAGCCATGGTTCGCGGCCAGAGCGACGACGATGGCACTGCCGCGACCTGCAAAACCAAGCCCGTGGTAAGCTCTAGGACAACAGAAGCCGACTTGCTTCCCTGATAGTCTGGGCGAATTGTCATGTAGCGAACGATAGAACACCGCACCAGATTCATCTGTGATTTAGCGACAGGCTTGGTCAATTGCTTACAACTCCTCGGAATTTCCGGCATAAGCACCCAACGCATTCGCTCTCATGCCACAGCTCATTCACCGCCAAGGAATTTAGGAAAGCAATTGTAATGAAACAGCGAGTCAAATTGGGGAGAGCGACTAGTGTACACTGATAATAATTACCATTGCATTGGTAATCCTATACTGAGATGATGCAGCTTCTGGGTCCTTGCCTTCAAATCGTCCTCGCCGACACTGGAATGCGCAGAATAGCCACTCGCAGGTCGCGGACCGAGCACAACAACACGATTTCGTTGATCTCCCTGCGGTAGCCTGGCAGATCGCGCAACTTGCTACGCAGGTGTTCCGCATACTTGCTTCGGTTCTTAGGGAACAGCGCCAGCAGAGACTTCCAGGCATCCTCGTCCTTGAGCCAGTTGCTCGATGTCATGGCAGAGAAAACGGTAGGATCCACGTCGACCGCGACCATCGGTGTGTGTGCCACCACGGCGGCTCTGATCTCGCGATCAAGCTCTTCAACTACGGAGTACGACATTAGACAGTGAGCTGGACGACATTACGGCCCAATGCTGACCTTTCATGAGAGATATGCTGTTTGCCTTGAGGTATTTCTTCTTCTCGCTATAGAATTCATCAGGCATGATGTACTCGACGCTATCTGCCAGCGTGTGCGAAGTAGGCTCCGTGGTTCCATAGGCGGGTTCGAGGTGCTTCTGGTCCTCGCGACGTTGCTTTGTGATTTCTTTCAAAAGCCAGACAGGCATCTCAGAGCGCGACACTACGAGGTGTGAGTTGAAACCATCGAAGGATCAAATTGCGCTCCTTACATCCATGCTGCTCTCCAGTGAGCAGATTCTTTACCTTGTACTCTGGCCTACCGGAAGTAGACAGCGTTGGTGGTACGATGATGCAGAAGCTTAAAGAATGGTCAGTGCATTGACAGCAGTGAGCAAATTGCCGACGGCAGCTCACAATATGCCGTCCTCTTGCGCCGACAGAAGTGGGTCGTTGCTGTCATGCACCAAAACGGCGTGGTCGTACATCATGTCGGCGCGGATGTTGTGGCTCCAGAGTAGTGCACAGATGTCAAGTCGCTCTTGCGTGTGGCCAGCTTGTCTCGAGATCACGTAGACGTCCGCACGACGTGGAGCCCACGAGCCTAGTGCCGAGCGTGACTTCTTCTCCAGAGCACGCTTTTCCTGGTTGAGATGGGCCTCGACGGCGGAAGCAAGAGGCTGAAGCGAGAACTGCACACCCACGGCGCAGATCCCGGGTAGCGAGCGACCAGGCTGCACCTGTTCGAAGAGGTTGTCGTATCTGCATGCAGGCGGTCAGAGTGATACCTCGCTAGGAAGGGGAAAGACTGACCGACCGCCGACGGCGAATTCGTCAGAACGCTTGGAGCCTTTGGTAATGTGAAAGCACAAGCCGCCGCTGTAAAGCGACGGACGGTTCATAAACGTTCGGAAATAGATCGTCTGCTTCACGCCCAAGGTCTTCGCAAACAGCATGACCTTCTTAACCTGCTCGATCGCCGCCTGGATGATTCGCGACCTCGGCTCCTCAGGAAGATTGTGCTCAAAGTCCTCCATCTTGACTGTGCTGGCTGGTCAGCTCGGATATAAAAATTACGAGGAAGCACGTACTACGATCGTGCCACAGCGCTACGATGGCTTCAGCACGCTGCAGTCCAAGTCGTTGAAGCTCCCGCTTCTTCTTCGTGGCAAACTTCTCCGACCCAGGTCCACGTCGAAGGAGCGTCTGAACAGTCTCTCGAGACTCCTCTGGGAAGAGGTGCATAATTTCACGCTCAACTGAGAAGATATCAGTACAATCATTTTGTCTTGCCGGGGCTCAGAGCTCACTGTCAGGATGAGAGATGTCGATACAGTGAGATTCGCTCACGGCCGGGAAGACGGATAAACATTCGTCGACCAATGCAATAGCCTCTGCCACGGCAGCGAGTTGACCGTCACCAGCATCTGGTGTAAGGATATCGAAGCTGGCTAGTTTGTGTACTTGCGGGTGCCCGATGCCAACCTGGTGATATGTGTCTCCAATGCAGAAGCGTTTGATCCGCTGTTGGCCATTGCGAACGGACATGCGCGCGAAGGGCGTGAGCAAATTTCGAGGCAGAGCAACCAAATCGCCGCTGGAGTCTAAAAACATGGCGACATTGCTCTGTTGCGAGATAGGGTCGATGGGTCCAAGTAACGGAGCGTCCATTTCAACTGCACCGTGCTTGGTGAAGATACGTCGCAGATGCTCTACCACAACGTTGGTGACTTGCTCAAATGCTGTTCGATCCGTCATGCTGTTATAGCTGGATGCCTTGACAGGATTGTACGGTTGCTTGAAGAGCGCTTGAACGACCTGCAAATAGTGCGAAGAGTCGGGTCGAGCTGCAGCTTCGAGATAAGCAATCGTACGGTTGGCCTTTAGACGATGCATCACGCACTCATGATCTGCATGGATTCGTTGAAGAACTCGTCGGCGAGTCGAGGAGGTAATAAGTCACTATGCTGGAGCTCCAGAGGACTCATGCGGCGCTCCGGGTCATGCTTGAGCAAAGCCTCGATAACTGCAAACGGAGCTTGGAGTGAGCACGGCACGTATCACAGGCATCCATTAGCGTACTCTTCCGCTGCCGCACGCGTGCAGTTGGCCAGTCGTTCGGGAAAATGATGCTTGGCCTTCTGAGGTTCTCGATAACTTGGATGCGTTCGTAACCGGTTGAAAAGGCGTAGTTCATCTCGAAGAAGCAGATGCCTAGAGAGTACATGTCGGCTTTGGACTGATTGCGGGACCTCTTGGTGCGAGAGATGACCTCCGGGGCAACGTAAAGTCGAGTGCCAACATCTGCGACGCGCGTAAGTCAATGCACCGTGCTGAGAGACATACGCATAAACCTTGAGTAACGTCTGGATCCAAGCCAGCACTGTTCGACAGGTCTGCCGGCGCGACCTGCGCAAGACTCGACGTTGCAAGGCCAAAGTCTCCCACTTTCACATCGCCCTTGCCGTCTGGGAGGCGTGCGTTTAGCCTGTAGCCATTGAAGAAACGAGAAAACACACCGATGAATATGTTGGTTAGCTTGATGTCGCGATGAATCTGTGCAGTTGTGAGCAATAGCTTGACCATTGACCCGAATCAGATTGACGCACAATTCCGAGGCTGGACATGTGGACCAACGCGTCCAGGATCTGATTGAACAGGCGCCAAGCTTCGTCCTCGTCGAGTCCTTCCTCCACGCGCTCCTTCAACGTCTGCTTCTCGACGAATTCCTGCGGCGCGATAAGATATATTGTGCATTGAATGCGGTTGCGACGTACCATCGAAATGTACAGAGTCTGCGTGCGGCCAAGCGCGACTTTGCGTTTTCGCTTCTTTGGCGCACGCTGTGTAAAGTGGCGGAAGGCGATGGGCGACGCTAGGCCAAGCGAGAGATAATCGTCGTCCGCACCGTCGTCTTCGTCGATAGTTTCATCGCCACTCTCGTCTTCGTCCTCTTCCTCGTCTTCTTCTTCCTCGTCTTCGTCCTCGTCTTCTTCGTCTTCATCCTCGTCTTCATCTTCGCCTCCGGTTCCGTCTTCGTCCTCTTGGTCCGAGCTTCCGCTCGTACTGCCGGAACCAAACACAATGTTCGGCCCATCCTTGTCTGAACGTATCGAATTCTTCATCGACGAAAACGATGCATGGTTGAACGGGAAACTCCTGGCCCGACTCTTGCCAAGCGAGCTGAACTGCATCGTTGGGTCGAATCCGCTGGACGGTCGGCTCATCGAAGATTCCTCTGACTGTGACTCGAGCTCCGGATCATCGTCGTCCTCAATCCACGCTGAGTAATATCGGACGATGTACCGGTGGTTCAAGCGACTTAACGTATTGACCTCGCGGAAGATCTTGTTGTCATTGGCTTCGTCAGCACCCCGACGCAGTTTGATCTTCTTGATTGCATAGATCTTCTTGTCGATCTGAGTAACATGGTTCAGTCCGCAGTGATATGGGTGACAGAGCCAATGTGCCGACCTTGTGCTCCGCTTTGACGACCTCGCCAAAGCCGCCACTGCCAAGTCGATCAAGCACTTGGAAATCAGTCATGAACCGCCCAGGTGGCAGCTCGGAGCGACGGGCATTGATCATGGCACGTGGAGATGTCGAGACCTCCGGACTCGAATTCGGGAGTGTTCCAGACCTTGCCCTTCCTGCCACGGTGCGCGGACCTGCTACCGTCTATCAGCATTACTTGCATCGAATTTAACCCAACATACGCACTTGGTATCGCAATCGGCGCGGTCTTAGTCGGCAGTGCGAACGTAGCCAATCTGAGTTCTTCTAATATCCGCATGCATGACCAGGGCTGCTTCTTGCTAGGCTCAAACATGGCAGTTGCGACGTTGCGCAGCGCGTTTGGGAAGTCGGCTACGTGGAAGCGGTCAGCCATCCATGCGTCGCACAGATGAAAGGACGCACTTCTGTCAAGCACATCGGTGAAGGAAGTGTAGCGAGTCATGACGTCCAGTCCAAACAGCATCTGCAGCAACACAATTCCAACGTTCCAGAGATCGCGATTTCGAGTATAATGAAGTGGCTGGTGCATGACTTCTCTCGCAATCCTACAGCAATGTTAAGAGCTACTGGTGTTCGTACGGCGTGTACCTACCAGCTCTCGGGGATTTGAACCTCGTCCGATGGTGTGACGTCAAACTTGTTCGAGTGTTGAAGATCGACTAGTCGGCTGTACCATGAAGTGCGCGCAAGCTTGATGTGAGGAGTTGTTGAAACGTTCGCGCCATCCTGCTCGATGTGAATACACTTCGCCGAGACGTTGCGGTGGGTGATGTCGCCGGCGTGAAGTACATTCAAAGCAGAAACGATCTGAACCAGCAGCTCCTGAAATATGATGAGGACGAGCCGCAGCTAAAATAGACCATACCTACAGTGGCCTTCGCATGGCTAAGGGGCCCAGTGATGCGGAGCAGATCGTGCAGTGTGGTGGGCGGCCGTTGTTCTGCCAGAATGAACATCTTGGCCGGCGAGTCTCGACTGCCTTGTTGTAGATGGGCGGCGTAATACACAAGAAGAGCCTTGTGCGGTAGGGCGATCACCTTACTCAAGCTCTCTTCGAGCTCGCGCAGCTTCTTGCGACCTAGGGGAAACCTGTTACCACTGTGTTTGCATTCAAACCCAACAGTACACACCGGCAGGCGTTGTATAGTACTGCGCGTCAAAGGCAACAGTGTATAGCTCCAGTGCTGGGAGGTCGACATGCTGGCTATAATGAGCTGGCTCTGCAAAGTGCGTCGTCCAAAGGTACTCTGAGGCCGCAATCAGGATGGAGCGACGTTTAAGCATATTGACGTACCCTTCCGTCGACAGGCGATACGGACGGTGTCAAATTGAATCGAGTTGGCATCTATCTGCTTAGGAAAGGAGACCATCTCATTGGCGTCGATGCCAGTGGCGTCAGTAGAGACGGAGTGTCCACGGCGTCGCCCCCGATTCTCCTTGAGAGACTGTTGCATTTGTGCCTCGCGAGCGGAAACCTGGTCCTGAAACTCGGCATTCTTTCTGTCCTTCTCACGCTGCGCAAGTTCATGGGCTTGCTGTTCCTTGAGGGCGCGATTCTGTGGTGGGTGAACTTAGCATACAGGCGCTTGCGGTTGGCTGGTAGACGTACACGCTCCGCTTCTGCTGTGCGCGACTGCAACTGGGCCGCGAGGGAAATGTTGGGAGTTCGGTCTTGCTTGGGCAGGTTGTTGTTATTACAGATCCAGTCCTGGACGAATGCGCAGATCTGTGCAAGGACAGGGGTCAGTCGTGTGGCGCACGTTAATGGGACGACGTTGGCGGATCGACAGACATCGAATATCATGGGCTTGCCCGGGTACAGACGAATCTGACCCTTGAGAGCATCGTTGAGCTGCTTGACTTGGTCTGGTTTCAAGCCCTTGGTGTCGTGCACGTTGAAGATGGGAGCTGCACGTTCTGGATATGTCTTGGGAAGTCTGCGCAGTACAGTCAGTACACGGTCAGGTCGCACGAGACAGGCGCGCACTTAGCGCGTAGTTTGACGGAAACATCGTCGTGGTCTGGATGGCGCAACTGGATGTCGATCTCGGGAAGGGACGGCGCAGCGCGCCACGCAGTGTTGGATTGGAGTTGGTGAAAGTCTTTGTCGTATATGCCTTGCAGTTGCTCCAGCTCCTCGGCTTGAGCATCTGGCGCGGGTTCCATGGTGAGAGTGAGTCAGGTCGAGTCAGTATTGTGTGCGAGCGATTCCTTGAGAGTGGTGTAACAATCGATGGGTCCAAGGTGTTGAGAAGGGGAAGGGGATGACAAGGAGCCCCTTCAGCAACTCAAACGGTGCTCTGAACGGAGGTCATTTTGTGAGTTTGTGGGTGGAAGAAGGGCAAGGAGCGAACGACATGCCGCGAATCCGACGCGTCCGGTCCACTCCGACGCGTCACGCGAGTCAGGTCGACTCACTTTCAACCCTTGAAAACTCGCGAACTCGCAAACGTCGCTAGCATTCCCGCCATTTGGCATTGATTTCACGTCTATCAGGAGGATTTTATAACGCGGCCTGAGTCTACAGCGAGAGCTCCAAAGTTACCTTCTAGAGTCCATGTATCAAGCGTTCTAGGTGTTTTATAGTAATGAACGAATAGATGCTACATTCCAACCACAAAAATGATATCCTGAAGCATCCACTGGTTGGCGCCGTGGGACGTGAGCCAATGCAGGCATAGGTGGTCGGCGTATCCCGCTGATCCAAGTAACTTGAACTCCGCCCGCGTACCGTGCCGCATAATGCTTTCCACTGTCAACATGAAGATGCGCCCTGATGAAGGTGTCTCGTTCAAACTCACAGTATGCTCTGCCCTACTGCTGCGCGTACGATGGGCATTGAGACGCTCTTGTATTGCAGGCCTTTCATCTCGAGGCCACTCGGGCCGCCGCGACTGCTGTTTCCGTGCATATGCCTCTTCAGGTCCGCCCAGCCTCGCGTGGTGCACTGAAACCAGTCTTTATCTGACTTTTATGGACCGTAGATGCTGTACGATGCTCCGTTTTCAACCGCAGCACAGGACTCATATCTATCAGTCGGCTGGGAACTCTCGTCGAATCTATGCACAGAGACTACGCTTCCGACCATTCCCAAACTGCTCTAATTTCAAGCGTGGGTATTTATGCTGATGGTGATTGTGGCACACGCGTGAGGAAGCGTAAACGCGAGGACCTGGAGGACGAGCTCGATAACATGGCCACAACGTTCGGCCGAGCCCAGCGCCTGCAATCACTAGTGTGTTTGGAACTCGATGACCTTGCCGCTTACTGCGTGCGCTTTAAACCTACGAGAGCGCGAGCGATCGCTCAACATGCTTCATACAGGTCAAACTGAAGCTCGGGTTGTCTGTCCCATCGTAAGCACACCAAATTGCCCGTTCCTGCACGAACAGCTATCAACTCATTCTCAGGAACTCGAACTCGAGCTCGAACTCGCAGTCTGTTTGCAGTGCGCATGCTGAAATTCTGCTGTCTGACGTCTACCAACAGGCTGAGCGAAATCGCCCAACTGCAGTCAGGTCAGTCAAGAACGTTTTACGCGCGAGGCAACCAATAACCGATAGCAGATGGGCTCGCAGAGGTTCAGCGTGTCCGAGACTGCATTCTAAGCATGCGCCGCACTCTTACGTCTTATCAAGTCGACCGCCTCAACTTGTGTCTGCTGTCAGGATCGGTTCCAGCCTCCACGCCGTCCTTCGCTGCTTGTCTCCCAACTGTTGCGTACGACCCAACCTTCGCTCTTCGCGCGGCGCTTGAGATGCACGATGCTGCTCATCTTGCTCAGCTGCAACAATTCCTTGCCGATCTGCTATCCTTCTACGTCGTGCTAGTCGACTCCCTCCAGCACTTATTCGAGTGGGTAAGCCGATCGATACCGCGTTGACGACTAGCTTACAACCAGCCCAGATCTCTGAACCTTGCTCAGTCAAGCCGCCGCTCTCCTAAGTGCTCCTGACTTTCATGCTCAGTTTCCGTAATGTTGTCCTATTGATCGGTCTGGTCATTGTTTCTTAGCAATGCTAATTCGGCGTCGGAGTTTCGGGCTATAGTTCAACGTCACGTTTTGGCTGAGTTGAGTAATGCCCTGCTCGGCTGATGGGCACCGGCCAGCCCACGCCGCACCAACCAGGTATCTGCACCGCCGACAGCGATCATTTTGCTGTAGCTGCTGCACTCCCCATCTATCACGACCAGCAAAGCTAGATCGCAACCTGGTTGCATGCGGCTCTCGCGCCATCCGGACTCACGTTTTCGTCGTTGACCGCAGCGTCGCGATGAAGGCCGAAAACTGGTTTCAGACGTTGCATCGTGACGTGACGCACAGCAGCTATGTACCGAACTGGCGGGGAACGAGCGCAGCCCATCAACGCTTTCGCATGCGACGAGCGGTTGCATGGGACTACGTTACGTTGCGCCCGCAGCGAGACCGCGCGATGGCACCGCTAATGTGTGTCCACTGTCGGCTCTTCTAGTGATGGTTGGTCAGTGACCAGGGTGTCCAGCAAGCAATAGTGCACGGTCAGCAATGCGCATGCACGTCTCGGGATTCCCGTGACTTCCACGGCTTGCTGCGTTTCTGGCTGACAATTGGTCTGACAGCCTCGCATTGCGGCTTTGATGGCGTCTTAATGCGGTTCAGATCACCGAATCCTGTGTTTGAAGCACAGGCGCGTTTCCATGTGCCGTCTCATCAGCGGCGATGCGCCCGACCGGTGCGGGCCATTTATAAAGCTGCTGCTCTTGAGTGATGGCCTCCTCATCTTCTTCTCTTCGCGCATTTTCGCTGCGTCCCTTTTCCAACTTTCTTCTTTGCGACTTTCTTCATTTAAATATTTTCAATGGTGTCTGCTTCTTTCAAGTCTCTCCTCGCCCTTGCGGCACTCGCCGCCTCCGTCTCCGCTGCACCTGCCAATAGCGGCAAGTACTCTGGCCGCTTCGTTGCGCCACCTGCGCACAACGCGACCACCGTTCAGCGCCGCGGTCCTGATGGCTTCGTGAACTTTGGTGAGCACACTCCCTCTCGCTACTCTCGCTCAGAACTCTGATCTGGAAACCCAAGGTTACTTTGCCAATTGTGCGTGTCTAGACCATTTGCACATCGGGTAATTTGACTGATCCGCTGTCTGTTCAGGGGCTTCCAATGCGCCTCTCAACTTCAAGGCGAGCGCGATCCCGGCCAAGGAACTCACCCACGTTCTGTACGCGTTCGTCGACTCGGACAAGACCTCTGGCTCTCTCTTCCTGTCGGACGCTGCCACCGATACTGGAGGTGCCGAGTCTGGCACTCTGGGCGGTCAGGTACGTCCTCTCGTGAAACGGATATCGAGATTGTGTGCTGATCTTGCTTCTCAGCTCGGCGACCTTTTCGCACTCAAGCAGGCCAACCGCCACCTCAAGACGCTCTTCAGCATTGGCGGCTGGACATACAGCCAGGACGGTAAATCGTCTATAGCTATGCTGTCGTTAAATGCGGTACTAAACTCCGGTTCTGACGTTCAGGTCACTTCGACTTCCTGAGCAACGCCGCCGCCCGCACCAAGTTTGTCGAGGATGCCGTTAAGATGGTCGAGGACTACGGCTTCGACGGCGTCGACATCGACTACGAGGCGGCCCGCGCTGACCAGACGGCAGACTTCGTCGCACTCTTCAAGGAGCTGCGCGAGGCGCTCGACAAGTATGCTAAGGACAAGGGCGACTCAGAGCCTTACCTCATCACTTCCGCCGTCTTCACCAAGGCGGAGGAGTGGACTGCCAAGGCTACTGAGTACATCGGTGAGTGGGAGCCAAGTTTTCATGTATCCGAGCAATGACGACTTACGCATCCGAAATTTCTCGATATGTAGACCTCTACCTGTTGATGGCCTACGACTTCAGCGGCTCCTGGGTCAACTCGACCGCTTACCAGTCCAACCTTCTCACGGACGGCAACAACGGCGGTCTCTCTGTCGAGTCTGGCATCAAGAACTTCCTCGCGCACACCCCGGCCGAGCGCATTGTCATGGGTATATATTCCCATTACACCCGCGTTCTTTCATATTCTGATCTTCTCGCTTCAGGCCAGCCACTTTACGGCCGTGCGTTCGCTGAGACTGAAGGCTACAACAAGGTTGGAATCCTCGCAACTCTTAATGTTCAACTGCTCTGACACGCCTTCGATCCTTGATAGCCTTACAGCGGTGTCGGTGACAACCAGGGCATCCGTCTTTACAAGGACTTGCCCGCTTCCGGCCCGACTGTTCACGAGGACCTGACCATCGGCGCCAGCTACTCTTTCGACCCGGCCACGTTAGTCGACTCTGTTTCACACACCGTCTTGACTGCTGACCAAGTTTTTTAACAGTAAGGAGTTCGTTGCCTACGACACCCCCGGCGTCACCAAGGTCAAGTCCAAGTACATCAAGGACAACAAGCTTGGCGGGTGAGTCGCATCGTAATCACACACAGCGTCATTTCTCTGACAAGCTGTTCTTAGTGCCATGTGGTGGGATCTTTCGACTGACAAGTCCGGTGCCGACTCGCTCGTTTCCATCGCTGCCTCTGAGCTCGGCGGACTCGACAAGAGCCAGAACCACCTCAAGTAAGCATTTCCCACCTTGTACTCGCAGCTTCCGATTTGCTCATGCAATTCCTGCAGCTTCCCGAACTCCAAGTACGACAACGTCAAGGCAGCTGGCGGTGACGCCCAGACTCCCGGCGGTGGTGGCCAGCAGACCGAGACCCCCACGGACCCGACCACTCCCCCTCCGTCGACTC
>Ga0247815_10000488_pt1 | contig 31074 bp, 31 predicted proteins | sample UWRJL194509B1_FD_181014 | JGI IMG/M metagenome (GOLD analysis project Ga0247815, IMG submission 181014) | Plant litter microbial communities from Arlington Agricultural Research Station in Wisconsin, United States - UWRJ-L194-509B-1 | ecosystem: Environmental > Terrestrial > Plant litter >...
AGCAACAAATCCAGATTAATTCATCTGGATTTGTTGTTTATAATATAAAAATTGAGCTTAGTTATTTAGTTTTAAAACTTCAGAAGTATGTTTTCTAAGTTCTGCTAAAAGCTCTGGCTTATCATTTAGAGTTTGTCCATAAGAAGGAATCATTGTTTTCATTTTCGCTTGCCATTCTGGTGTTTTCACCTGATCAGTAAAACATCTGCTAATTAAATCAACCATAATTGCAACTGCAGTCGATGCTCCGGGAGAAGCGCCTAGTAATACCGCTAATGTTCCGTCATGAGTATTGATAACTTCTGTACCAAATTCTAAAACACCACCTTCTTTTTCATCTTTTTTAATTACCTGAACACGTTGTCCTGCTTTCTCTAATTTCCAATCTTTAGAACGTGCTGTTGGTAAATATTCACGTAAAGCTTTCATTCTGTCTTTTGGAGACTGACGAACCTGCTCAATTAAATATCTTGTTAAAGGTATATTATGGAATCCCGCTGATAACATCGGAATTAAATTATTTGCTTTTATGGATAACGGTAAATCTAAATAAGATCCGTTCTTTAAGAAACGAGTCGAAAACCCAGCAAAAGGTCCAAATAACAATGCTTTTTCACCATCAATCACACGTGTATCGATATGCGGAACAGACATTGGCGGTGCTCCTACACTTGCTTTACCGTATACTTTTGCCTGATGTTTCGCAATTACCTCAGGATTGGTACATTTTAGCCATTGCCCGCTTACCGGGAAACCTCCGTAACCGTTTCCTTCAGGAACGTTTGCTTTTTCCAGTAAAGGCAATGAACCTCCACCAGCACCAATAAATACAAATTTGGTGTATGCTTTTCTTGTTTGACCTGTTGTTAAATCAGTGATTTTAATTCTCCATGATTTATCTTCGCGTTGTCTTAATTTTTTTACTTCATGATTAAAATATAGAGAAACACCATCTAGTTTTTCTAAATAATTAAACATACTTCTGGTCAAAGCTCCAAAATTTACATCGGTACCAATTTCCATATGGGTTGCGGCTAATTTTTCATTAGCTTCTCTGCCTTCCATGACAAGCGGCATCCATTCTTTTAGTTTCTCAAAATCAGTACTAAACTCCATTTGAGAAAAAATAGGATTGCTTTGTAAAGCATCGAATCTCTTTTTAAGGTATTCGACATTTTTATCTCCCCACACAAAACTCATATGAGGGACACTTTTAATAAAATTATCTGGAGATGGTACTTTATTTTCTTGTACCAAATAAGACCAAAACTGACGAGAAATCTCGAAAGATTCTGCTATACTTATTGCTTTTTTAGGATCGATACTTCCATCAGCCTTCTCTGGGGTGTAATTTAATTCACAAAAAGCTGAATGTCCTGTTCCTGCATTATTCCAAGCATCAGAGCTTTCAGCAGCAGCGACATCTAAACGCTCATAAATTTCAATTTTTATATCGGGTTGCAGCTCTTTTAAAATTAATCCAAGAGTTGCGCTCATAATTCCAGCTCCAATAAGCACTACTTCACTATTGGAACGTATTGTATTGTCAGGCATAACAGTAATTTGTTTTTAAAGTGCAAAGGTACTTTTTATAATTGCAAAAAAAAACTAAAATCACATGATAAAAGTTATGTTTTTACTAAAAAAAGCAGCGTTGGAAAATTGCAAAACTATAAAAATTAGAAACGATTTGATGAAAGATAATCCTGAAGCATTATCGTAGCTGAGATTTCATCAATTAGCCCCTTGTTTTGACGCTGTTTTTTACTTAATCCGCTATCGATCATGGTTTGAAATGCCATTTTCGAAGTAAAGCGCTCATCAACACGAACTACTTTCATGTCCGGAAAAATATTAGAGAAATGAGTAACAAATCCTTTAATTATAGCCGCACTTTCTGATGGCTGCCCGTTCATTTGTTTAGGCTCACCAATTAAAACCGTTTCTACTTTTTCTTTCAAAAAATAATCCTTCAAAAAGTCGATCAAAGTATTGGTTGGAATTGTAGTCAAACCTGACGCTATAATTTGCATTTCGTCAGTAACAGCAATTCCTGTGCGTTTTTGTCCGTAATCTATAGAGAGAATTCTTGGCATTTTTCAATTTTTAACAAAGATAGAAAAGGAATTAACAACTTAAAAAATAATCTCTGCCTTTATATCTCTCAAAACAACAGCTATTAAGCCTTTAGTTTGCATTATTACACACTAAATTAACATATTTTCTTTTTAATCAGAAAAATGTTGTTTATTATTTCATAATTTAAAAAAAAATAAGTTCTTTTGCGGAAAATTTATCGATACTTTTAAGTTATTGAAAACCAGATTTTTTAAACCCAAACAGGAACAAAAATAAGCCAACCAAAAACCTTAAGCCCTAAATGAATAACTATAAAAAATGTATTGCTCTATTTTTAAAAAGATTTTTTTTAATCGTTATAATATACCAGTTAAGCAGAGCTCTATTTTATTTTATGAATTTGGATTTATTTGATGATTTTACTCTTCAAACTTTTACAGGAGGAATTTTGTTTGATTTGGCTGCTATCAGCTATTTGAATATTGTTTTTCTTATTGCTCATTTACTTCCAGGGAATTTCAAATACAATGACCTTTATCAACGTATACTTAAGATTACCTTTTATGTTGTCAATCTTATATTTATAGCAACTAATTTCATCGATATTATCTATTACCGTTTTACTTCAAGAAGGAGTACTTTTGGTATGATTACCGCTAAAGGTATGGAGGAGGAAGCGATTGGATTAATACCTTCATTTTTAGCAGAGTTCTGGTATATTGCGCTTATTTTTATTGCCATTAGCATCTTATTTTGGAAATTACTTCCTGATCTGAATAAAAATATAACACGACAAGATTTAACCAAAAAAGACTACTTTTTAAAATTTAGTTATCTAATCGTTTCGGTTGCAGCTTTATTAATTCTGGGACGTGGAGGACTGCAAAAAAAACCTATAAAAATTGTTGACGGAATTAAATACGGCGCCTTAAGTAACACTGCTTTAGTATTAAATACTCCTTTTACTATTTTAAAAACTATTGCAAAAAAAGAAGATATTGAAAACACGACTTATTATAACACAAAAGAATTAAAATCAATATACAATCCCGTTATTTCCTTACACCCAAATAAACCTGCTATCAAAAAAAATGTAGTGATTTTGATTTTAGAAAGCTTTGGAAATGAAAATGTTGGACGTGGACAAACTCCTTTTTTAGATTCTCTTATTACAAAATCATACTATTTTAAAAATGGTTTTGCTAACGGAAAAGTATCTATTGATGCTGTTCCTTCGATACTTTCGAGTATTCCTAGTTTAATGAATAATTCGTTTATCACCTCTAGTTATTCTTTGAACAAAATAAATGGTCTTCCGAAAATTTTTAAAGAAGAAGGTTATAAAACTTCTTTTTTTCATGGCGCTTTCAACGGAAGTCAAAACTTTGACCAATATGCAAAAGTAGCAGGATTTGATCAGTACTTTGGAAAAGACCAATATATGGGTAAAGAAGCTTTTGACGGACGATGGGGGATTTTTGACGAAGAGTTTTTACAATTTTACGCCGAGAAATTATCCTCATTTAAACAGCCTTTTTTCAGTTCGTTATTTACTATTTCGTCACACAACCCTTATATTATACCAGAGAAATACAAAGGAAAATTTCCTAAAGGAACAACGGTTATCCAGGAAAGTATTGCTTACAGCGATTATGCATTGAAAAAGTTTTTTGAAACTGCAAAAAAGCAAAAATGGTACAACAACACTCTTTTTGTAATTTCTTCTGATCATACTTCGGCGGGAGGCGATAAAGAGACCGATCAAACTAATATTGGAAAATTTAGAATTCCAATTTTATTCTTTGATCCTTCGAATCCTGAATTGGTAGGTGTTAATGAGAAGAACTTTCAACAGATAGACATTATGCCAAGTATCTTAGATTATCTAAACATAAAAACCGATATGATAAGCTTTGGTAAAAGCTATAAATCTAAAGATAACTTTGTGGTGTATTATCTTCAGGGAACATACCATTATATTAAAGACGACTACTATTTAGCTTTTGCCAATAACCAAACCATTGGTCTTTATAACTGGAAAAAAGACCTTTTATTAAAAGACAATTTAATTAATAAGGACAAACCTAAAGTTAAAGAATACGAAAAATTCATAAAAGCTTATATACAATCTTTCAACGAAAGAATTATTTACAATAAGCTAGCACTCTAAATAAAAAGTCCGTTTTGAAAACTCAAAACGGACTTTTTATCCAAATATTCAAAACCTAAAAAAATCAAATACTATCTATTAAATAATCTTCTGAAGAAACCTCTTTCTTCCTCTTCTTCTTCCTCCTCTACTATTGCTCGTTCTTCATATTGAGTAAATTTTGCCTGACCCTTTTCGTGTTCAAAAATCAGATCCTTAATATATTCAACATAACTTTTCTTTTTTTCTTCTAAGAATCCAATCAGGTATTTTTCACTAAATTCCATTCCACTTGCTGCTTCAATCTGCAAAAGTTTTTTATAAAGAGGCTCAATATGCAATGCAATAACTTCTTGTGGTACGGCCTGGCGTCTTCCAAAATAATTCACAATAACATCATTCTCATCTCTCGAAATTTCAAAATCAGTAATTACCCAATAGAATCTTCCTGATTTCGCTAAGTTTTTTACAATAGCATGAAAGTTTTTTCCGTTTTTAAGATTTTCCCAAAGTACTTTAAAGATTACTCGCGGCATATCCGGGTGGCGAATAATATTGTGCGGTTGCCCCATTAATTCATAATCCTCATAACCACAAACATCAACAAAAGTCTCATTGGCATATTCAATAATACCAAAGGCATTTGTTTTACTCATAATCACCTGAGTTTTGTCCCAAGAGACTTCTTTATCAATAATAGTTCTTTGTCCCTGAAGTTGATTTTCCTGATTCATGTCTTACTGCTTATATAATTTGTTTTGGAATGGTATTTTTAATTTCTCTTATCTTTTTCGAGAAATTCATGGTGCGAAATTAAAGAGAACAAAAAAGTCAAAACCTGACTTTTGTCATATTCTGACATTAAAAAAACTTTTAGTGGCGTCATTTATCGAAAAAATTACTTAAGAGAGTTGTATTTTATTTATCAAATTAAAAACAAAAAGTTAAATCTGTAACATTTTCAAAAACTTTTACCTTTTTGCATTTGCACAAATACGCTATCTTTGCCAAAAATTAAAACTTATGAATTCTTTACAGACTATAATCGAACAAGCTTGGGAAAACAGAGCTTTATTACAAGAAACTACTACAACTGATGCTATCAGAGAAGTTATAGAATTGGTAGATGCAGGAAAATTACGTTGTGCTGAACCAGTTGGAGACAAATGGCAAGTAAACGAATGGGTGAAGAAAGCTGTTGTGATGTATTTCCCAATTCAAAAAATGGAAACATGGGAATCTGGTATTTTCGAATACCACGACAAAATGTTACTAAAAAGAGGTTATGCTGAAAAAGGAATTCGTGTAGTACCAAATGCTGTTGCGCGTTACGGAGCCTATATTTCGAGTGGTGTTATTTTGATGCCAAGTTATGTAAATATTGGTGCTTATGTTGACGAAGGAACTATGGTTGACACCTGGGCAACTGTTGGTAGTTGTGCGCAAATTGGTAAAAATGTTCACTTAAGCGGTGGTGTTGGTATTGGTGGAGTTTTAGAGCCATTACAAGCTGCTCCTGTAATTATCGAAGATGGTGCATTTATTGGTTCTCGTTGTATTGTTGTCGAAGGTGTGCATGTAGGTAAAGAGGCTGTTCTTGGTGCTAACGTATGTTTGACTGCTTCAACAAAAATTATCGATGTTACCGGAGACGAGCCTGTTGAAATGAAAGGTTTTGTTCCTGCACGTTCAGTTGTAATTCCCGGAAGTTATACTAAAAAATTCGCTGCTGGTGAATTTCAGGTTCCATGTGCCCTGATTATTGGTACACGTAAACCATCTACAGATTTAAAAACTTCATTAAATAATGCGCTTCGCGAATACGACGTTGCGGTATAATTTTAAATTGTAATATTTTAAAATCCAAATTCCAATCTTATCAATTGGAATTTGGATTTTTTTTGCTTCAATTTGTAGACTCTTAATAAGATTAAGCTTTCTATATGAAGATACTTGTAATTCAACAAAAAATGATTGGTGATGTTTTGATTAGCAGTATAATATGCAATAATTTGCGTACTGCTTATCCAAATGCTCAAATAGATTATTTGGTTTATGCCTCGACAACTCCAGTTTTAGAAGGCAACACAAGTATTGACAATATTATTTTGTTTGAAGAAAAACATCGCAAAAGCAAAAAAGAACTCCTAAACCTTGGAATTCAGATTCGAAAAGAAAAGTACGACTTGCTTATTGATGCCTATTCAAAATTAGAAAGCTGGATTTTGGTATTATTAAGTAATGCCAAACAAAAAATCTCATACAAAAAACCAGGCAGAAACTTCCTTTATACTGATAATGTTCCGTTTGAAGCTCTTCCTAAAACCAATTTAGGTTTGGCAATAGAAAGACGTCTTTCTTTATTAGAACCTTTGGATTTAAAAATACAAATTGATCCAATTCCTAAATTGTTTGTTTCTGAAAAGGAAAATCAGGAAGCGATTGCTATTTTTGAAAAACATAACGTTCAAAAAGACCGAAAAACAGTTATGATTAGTCTTTTAGGAAGCGAAAAATTAAAAACATATCCTTTAGAATTCATGTCTAAAGTGGTTGATTATATTGCGGATAACGCCAATGTAAATATTCTTTTTAATTACTTTCCAAAGCAATTAGAAGATGCCAAAACCGTTTTTAATGCCTGTAAACCTTCAACTCAGGAAAAAATATATTTTGATTTACTGGGCGATGATCTTCGTTCGTTTATTGCTATTATGAATCAATGCGATCTCATTATAGGAAATGACGGCGGTGCCATAAATATGGCAAAAGCACTCAAAAAGCCATCATTTATTATTTTCTCTCCCTGGATAGAAAAAAGAATCTGGGCAACTTTTGAAGACGGAATTCATCATCTTTCTGTACATTTAAAGGATTATCGTGCCGATTTATTTGATCAGAAGACAGAAAAAATGCTTAAAAAAGAGTCTTTATCTTTGTACAAAGAATTTAAACCTGAATACTTTACAGCTCAAATCGGATCTTTTTTAAATCAAAATTTAAGCAATTCGATCTAATGACTTTGTCTAAAAAACAAGCTTTAACAGCCTTGGTTATTACTTATAATGAAGAGCAAAATATAAAAGCTGTTCTCGACAATTTGGCTTTCGCCGATGAAATAATTGTGGTAGATTCTTTTAGTTCAGATGCTACTTTTGAAATAGCTTCTTCATTTAAAAATGTAAAAATTACTCAACGCATTTTTGATGATTTTGCTTCTCAACGCAACTACGCGTTAAGTTTAGCAACGAATTCATGGATTCTTTTTATTGATGCAGATGAAAGACTGACCACTGAACTTGAAAAGGAAATCAGTACTATTATTAATGAGCAAAATAGTGTATCGGCGTATTTTATGTACAGAACTTTTATGTTCCAGAATAAAAAATTGCGTTTTAGCGGCTGGCAAACAGATAAAATCATCCGACTCTTCAAAAAAGAAGAAGCATATTACAATCATGAAAAAATTGTACACGAAAAATTAATCGTAAACGGAGCAATCGGAAAATTAAAGAATAAATTAATTCATTATTCATACTCCGATTATGAGGATTATAAGCAAAAAATGATTCTTTACGGACAATTAAAAGCGCAGGAAGAATTAGTAAAAAAAACAAAACCGCATTTTTTTCATTTCTATCTACGGCCAGTTTATCAATTCATGAATCAATATATACTCCGTTTAGGAATTATGGATGGAAAAAAGGGCATTATTATTTGTTACCTGAATGCTTTAAGTGTTTTTGTACGTTTTCAGGAGCTTAAAAAACTAAGATCGAAAATTACGATTTCCAAAACTTAAGTTTCTTTTTCAATCTTTTCTTTCTGGCAAATTCTTCCTGAAAATGAGTAGTGACCTGCCACATTTTTTCGAAAATTTCACCTTCTGTTTTTTCTTTATAGAACTTAGAATATTCATTACTCATTACAGCAATCATTTCCTCTTTAGGAGTTAAGCGGCTAAAATTGTTCATACGCTGCTCAAAACTCATGTTTTCGTGAAAATTCATTCTATTTAAATCTACTAAAAAGAAACTATATTGATTGTTTTCGTTCTTTTTGATTAATGTATTTCCCGGAGAATGATCTAAAAAGTCTACCCCTTTTTCATGAAGATCAAAGGTGAATTTTGTAAACTGTCTTAAAATTGTATCGTTATCCGGATAATCCGGAATTTCAACCAATTCTCTATAAGTCAATTCAGTAACCAAATGTTCGCTTGCATAATAACTGTCTTTTAAACCTATAATATTAAAGTTTTCAAGAAATGCGATTGGCTGTGGAGTTCCAATTCCTTTTTCTAACAAAATGGTAGCATATTCGAACGAACGTCTTGCTTTTGATTTTCTAAAATATCGATAGGCAATTTTGTTTACTATATTCGGAATTTTAAAGGATTTAATATTGATGGTCTTTCCGTTTAAATCAAACAACTTTATTTTATTGCGGTCTCCATTCCCAAAAAGTTCACCTGAAGAATTAAACATTTTGATTTTGTCAAGAATTGACGAAGTACTATTTTCGAAAGAAGGATTTACTTTAAAATTCATCAGTAGCTTTTTATAAGGAACAAAAGTACATATACGATTTAACACTTCAAATTATTATTGTATTTTCGTAAAAAAAAGAAAAAATGTCACAGAAAAGTATTTTTCTAGAAACACATAATATCAACAATAGAGCGTCAGGTTTAGGCACTTTTAATTATGAATTAATTAAAGGATTGTCGACATTAGACCTTAACAACTTCGAATTAACTTTAAACAGCGCAAAACCAGAGCTTCTTAAAGATGAATTCAATGATAAATTCAAATATCATAAATACAGCAGCCTTTCACGCCATCCGTTATTTAGAATTCGAAAAAAATACGATTTATGGCATTCTGTAAATCAAAATATAAAAGTTGAACCTTTCTTCAATACCAATTACTTGCTTACGGTTCATGATATTCATTTTGTCGAAGAAGTTTCTTCAGATAAAAGTGCTAAGCTGCATAAGCTTTTTAAAAAGAAATTAGAAAGATCTACCGCAATTACTTATATCTCAGAATTTGCCAAGAAACATACGCATGAACATTTTAACGTTCCCAATGTTCCTGAATATGTCATTTATAACGGAAACCCAATTTCGACAATTATTGATACCTCAAATTTCGTTTCGGCAGTTCCTGTAGACAAGCCTTTTTTCTATTCGATTGGAGATTTTATCGAAAGAAAAAATTTCGGTTCGATTATCCTTATGATGAAAGAAATTAAAGATTTTAATTTGATCATTTCAGGAAATAATGATAAAAAGTATGGCGAAGAAATTAAAAAGCTAATTATTGATAATGGTTTAAGCAATCAGGTTTTCCTGACCGGAAAAGTATCTGATGAAGGAAAACAGTTTTACATGAAAAATTGCACTGCATTTCTTTTCCCTTCTATTCGCGAAGGTTTCGGACTTCCGCCAATTGAAGCAATGAGTTTTGGCAAACCTATATTTTTATCGGATAAAACTTCACTTCCTGAAATTGGAGGTAATGTCTCAAACTATTGGACAAATTTTGATCCTGAGTATATGAAAGAAGTTCTTTTTGACGGATTAACACATTTCGACAATAATAAAACTGAAATTGAAAACCTCCTAAAAATAAGAGCCGCAAGTTTCGATTGGAAAATTGCAGCTGCTGAATATTTTAATGTTTATAGGAATATTGTAGTATAATATTCCCTATAATTGCATACATCAAAAAAGATTTTTAAATCTACCATCAAATTTACTTACTTGAGCTTATTAAGTATTAAATAATTAAAAGCTATGATAGTATTTTTATCTGATTATAATATAATAAATTATGCATATCACCTTAATAAGTCTCGATAATTTAGGACTAAATGAGTACATTGTTTCAACTCTTGAAAAACAAGGACATACTGTACATCATATTAATTTTAGATTTTATAAATACAAATACCCTTCTGTATTTCACAAAGCTTATAATTTTATTTTAAAAGTACTTTTCAAAAGAAATTTAAAGCTCGAGCATCACGGAAAGGAAATAATAAAGGAGTTACAAAAAAACAATAAAATTCAAGATGTAATTCTTACAATAAAGGGTGATTTTATTGATCCTAAAAGCACCTTAGAATTTAAGAAATACAGCAAAAAAACCATTGGTTTTTTTAATGATAACATATATCGTTGCCCCAAAATCAAACGAGTTTTAGATTGCTATGATGAAGTTTATTCATTCGAAAAAGATGATTGCGAAAAATTTAATTTAAAATTTGCCCCAAACTGGATTTATAGCGAAAACGTTTCTTTAAATAACAACACTTCTTTAGAATATGGTGTTTTTAATATTAGTACAATTGATAAACGTCTGTCAACATTAATTCGAATAGCAGATGAATTAAAATCAAAAAAAATAAATTTCAAATTTATTGTTTATGATAAAAAACGTAAACCAACAGATGGCGACGGCATAACTTACATAGATAAACACATGTCTTTGTTAGAAGTTAATGATTACACTAATCGTTCAAAAGTATTACTTGATATTCATAGAATGGGTCAGAATGGCTTGACTTTTAGAGTATTTGAAAGCCTTGGTTTAGAAAAAAAACTTATTACAACAAATTCTGAAATCAAAAATTACGACTTCTACAATCCAAATAACATTCTTGTAATCGATGAAAAAAATCCTGTCATACCGATAGATTTTTTTGAAAATGAATATGAGAAAATACCGAACTCAATTTTTGAAAAGTATACTTTACAAGGATGGGTGAATAACGTTATTTTCGAAAAAGTAACACTTTAAAAATCAATACTTTATATTTCACTAAACAGTTATAAGCTAATATCTAAATTAGTAAAATGTAATATTATCAATAAAATTTCATTATATCTTAAACACTAACAGTGAAAAATAAAAAATAAAAAATGATATAAAAAAAAGCTAAAATTTTCGATTGGAAAATTGCAACTTCAGAATAATTAACTGTCTACAATGAAATCCTGAAGTAAACTATTTTTTTAATAAGTGCTTAAACCATTGTCCAAAGCTTTTTTTCCAGATATAGAAAGGTGATGGCACTAATTTTTCTCCATTAAAATTTTTAATAATTTCTTCGATAGTAGTACCGCGTACAAATTCTAGACGATTCCATTTTTCTGGTTCAATATAAAAGAAACCACGCATTTCTTTATAATTATTTTTATTAACTAATTTCCATTTCTGCATGAAAGAATCTACGTTTACTTCATCATTATGGCCCCAGTTCTTAAATTTATATTCTATTTCTTCGGCTGTTCTCGATAAAGTTTCATGCCATAATACATTTGGTGTATATATAATTCTCTGACGTGTATTTCGCGCAACCTTATAATCAGGATAATTAGTAGCCATAAGTCCTCTGGTGGCTTTATCTACATACAATAGGCCTCCATCAGTATACTTAAACATATTAATTAAAAAAGCAGCAACCTGTATTCTATTTTTTTCCGGATTATTCAAAAAGTGGTCATACTTTCTTAAATCTTTTACAAACTTTTTAAAATCTAAGAAATATTCATCACTGTCCACCTGAATAAGCCAGTTACCGATTCCCATTTTCAAAGACAGCATATGACGCTCTCTGTTGTCATTTTCGATAGCCGAAAGTTCAGGCACATAAAAATTGTCTCTATAAATGGTTATCTTATTTTGAGTATCAAATCGTTTTACCCACTCGAAAAACTGATCATCAACCTCAAAAATTTCACCTGACCAGGTTCTAAATTTTTCATCAACTGCTAAAAAGATATCATCAGCATCATTATATACAAGAGGAATTGATGTTTTTAGTTTTTCGTAATCATAAGAAAATAAAAAGCCAACGTGGATTTTTTTCATTTATTTAAATTTGTTAGGGCAAAGATAAAAACATTCCGAAATTATCTATAAAATTAGCAATTATTCTTTAAGATAATTTTAACTTAAATACTACCTTTGCCATGTTGAAACAAAAATCATGCAAAACCATGCAAATTCCTGAAATTTCTGTTATAATTCCTGTTTTTAATGCTGCTTCATTTTTGCATGATAGTATTGAAAGTATCCTAAATCAAACATTCTCAGACTTTGAACTTATAATATTAAACGACAAATCTACAGATGAAAGTTTAGAGATAATTAAAAAATTTCAGTCTAAAGATAATCGAATTATTATTATCGATAAAGAACAGAACGTAGGTCCGGCAGATCTTAGGAATGAAGGAATTAACGCCGCAAGAGGCAAATTTATTGCATTAATGGATGCTGATGATATTGCAATACCAACACGTTTTGAAAAACAGATAAAAGTATTAAAAAACAATCCTGAAATTGGAGTTTGCGGCACCTGGTTTACTTTTTTTGGCCAAAAGAAAAACAAAATTATAAAGCATAATGTACACAATGATGCTATAAAAGTTGCATTCCTACATAGCTGTAATATTGGAAACCCCACAGTAATGCTCAAAAAGGAAGTTTTAGGAGAACTAAAATTTGATAATTACTATATAATTGCTGAGGATTATGATTTATGGAGTCGACTATTGGCTAAAACAAATTTTTATAACATTCCTGAATCTCTGTTAAATTATAGACAACATCCCAATAATATTAGTAAAACCAAAATTGATGGTGCAAATCGATTTGTAAAACAGGTAAAAATTAACCAATTACACAATTTAAACATTGATTCAACTGATCCCAAAATTGAATTTTATCTGAATGCAGTTTCATTTAAAAAAGGACTTTCTACCGAAGAAATTATTGAGACAATTAATGTCTCTAAAAATTTGCTTTCGCAGAATAACAATCTAAAATACTTTAACAATGAAATTTTGCAAAAACATATTACTAAAAATTTAATCCGAACTGTTCGAAATGCCGGTTCCTATAACTTTTCATTTTACAAACATTTAAAACATAATGAAAGTCAATTATTTTACAAAATTAGTGTTCTTGACAAAACCATTATTTATATAAAATCCTTAATGGGATAGCTTATATATTACATTTAATATAGCGCCAGAAATATTTTAATTTTAAAACCAGGCCTGCTTTTTTTAAAAACTCTTTGATTGCCATTTGCGGTTCTTCCATATTTTTAAATTCACCTTTCTTACGCAATTTCAATGCCTCAAAAGCTGAAGCTTTTAAAAGTGAGGCCTCAACTTTTTGTATGTTTTTTGTTCTGGCCTGATCTATATTTTCTAAAATCTCTCTTATATTTAGATAAGATGAGTAACGCTGGAAAAAAGGCTTCTGCAAAGAATACACTCCACCAGAATGCCATCTATAAATTCCGGATTGAAAATTGAGAAAAGCCCCTTTTCCATGGCAAAGGGCTAATGCATAAAGCGTATTATCTTTACCGTATTTAAATTTTTTATAATCTAAAGGATCAACAGCATCCTTTTTGAAAACACTGGTCAGTGTCAAGGTACAATAGGGCTGAAAAATGGTATCAAAATCAATTGTGTAGACTGATGGTAAAGTCTCTTTGAAATCATTAGGCAATAATTCAGTTCCTTTTTTGCTTAAATAATCTGTCCATGTTATCACATATTCTTTATTATTTTCTAAAAAGTCAACTTGCTTTTGCAATTTTAGTTCATCAATCCAATAATCATCCCCCTCGCATAATGCTATATATTTTCCAAGGGCTTTAGGAAAAGTAAAATCACTCCAAATATTTACATCTTTATTAGAATATTGATTTTTTTTCTGTAGAATTGGCTTCACTATCAGAGGATATTTTTCTACAAAATCTTTTATTATATTTTGCGTATTGTCTGTAGAAGCATCATCGTGCACAATTATTTCGAAAGGAAATGTTGTTTTCTGAATTAAAAAACCTTCTAAAGCTTCACTTATAAACCCTTCATGATTAAAAGTTGTGCAAATAATAGTTACAAGCGGATCAACTGTATTATCTCCCCAACCTGAAATGATACTTTCCTGATCTTTCATTCTATATTTTTGTTCTTTTTGAAATATCATTTAAGCTATACTTCTATTATAAATTGGAATCATTTTTTCTTTAAATGCCGTTGTTCCAAAATTGGAAATTGCACTTTTAGATATCGCTTCAGGATTAAAGTTTACTTCTTTATTCATGATTTTGATTATATTTTCTGCAATGGCCTTAAAATCTTTTATAGGAACAATAATGCCATTTCCGCTATTAATAAATTCATTAACACCGCCAGATTGAGTCGTAATTACAGGAACTCCGGCAAATAAGGCTTCTAAAGGAGAAACTCCAAAAGTTTCACAAAGACTGGTAAAAACAAAAACATCTGACTTTTGCAGTGCCGAAACAATTTCGGCTTTTGATGCTAATTTGACAATTTCAATTTTAATATTTTTAAAGTCAAAACTAGAAATTAAATTATTAACTTCCTCTTCATCGACGCTTTCCCACGCATCGATGCCAATCCAGGTAAATTTGATATTTGGGTAATTTAAATCATCAATGATTTTCAATGCCCTTAAGGCGGTAATTTGATCTTTTACTAGTGCATAAGCTCCAACAGTTAAAATCTCAAAATTCTCACTTGATTTCCTATTGCTATTATTAAACAATTGTTCATCAACCATATTACCAACATTTATGAAATCGCTGAAATAAAAATTCGTTGCAAATTGTCTAACCAAATCATTACTTACAACTAAATTAGCTCTCGACTGTTTTAAAGCAGCATCAAGTTTTTTAACTTTTTGCTTTTTGATATTTCGTAATGTAAACTGATTATGTTCTGTTAACAAATACGGAGTTTTATATTCTTCGTGATAACTTAAAGCCCAAAATGCTGCATCAAAAACACTTTGTGCATGAACTAAATCAATTTTTATTTTATCCTTTTCTAGATATTTATGTAAAACTCTAAAGGCTTTCTTTTCAATTAATTTTAAGAAATAATTGCTTTTAAAGATTTTAAATACAGGATAATACAAATAAAGAATGGTTACTTTATATTCATAAATGTTTTTTTCGATCTTAAAAATTCTATTAAAATTCTTAAACTTAAATTTTACCGGTCTGAAATTTACCAGTGTAAAATTAAAATTATCACTTAATACCAAAGCCTGATCCATAAAAAAGCTGCCTAATCTCAGCTCACAATCAAGCCAGGAACAAATCATTAAAACATTCTTCTTATTATCCATACTTCTTTATTAAAACTCTATTCTTTTTGCCGGAACTCCAAAAACGGTCGTTCCTTCTTTTACATTTTTAATTACAAGGCTCGCTGCTCCAACAGTTGCTCCTTTACGAACAATAATATGAGGCAAAACAGTAGATCTTGTATTAAGGCATACTTGTTCTTCTAATATTGCATAGCCACCCGTAAAACTGTAGGCATTAATATGTGACCATTTTCCAATTTTAGAATCATGCCCAATTGCCACAAAACCTTGAATTGTTACAAAATCATCAACTATGCAGTCGTTACTAATATTAGAATACATAAAAATGATTAAACCATTTCCTAGTTTTACATTTGAAGTAAAAATTACCGTAGGATGAATCAAGTTAATGAACTTACCTCCTTTTGATAAAATAATTTCAACATAATGCTTTTTCCATTGCACACTTCCAAGTGCACAAACAAAAACATCATTTTCCTGGATTTCATATTTTTCTACAGATGAAATAATTTCAGGGTAATTTTCAAAACCATCAAGAGCGTCCGGTTTATCATCCAAAAATCCTTTTATAATATACTCAGTATTATAACCAGAACATTGTCTTGCAAGCCCGCAGACTTCACGCCCGTATCCTCTTGCCCCTATTATAATTAAATTTTTCATAGTTTAGATTTTTAAATTACATGCCGCCCAGGAATATCCAACACCAAAACCAGCTAATACCAGATTTTTAGACTCTATTAATCTGCCTTGCTTTTGAGCTGCATATAAAGCAATTGGAATCGTAGATGAAACTGTATTTCCACAGTCTTCCATAGCAATAAAAAACTTGTCTTCAGGAATTTTGATCTTCTTTCTTAAATGATTCAGCATATATTTATTTGCCTGATGAAAGATAAATAAATCAATATTTTCTTTGCTTAAATTTGATTTTTCTAAAATTGCTTCAGTAAGTTTCGGAACAAATTCTCCCGTAAAATTGAAGATTTCTGCTCCGTTCATGTACAGGTTTTTGTCATTTCTAACATTTCCAAACTCATCCACAATATCTTCATTTTCATTTGAAACAGGAAAACGCATACCGCCTTGTTTTACAATTAAATTTCCAGCTCCTTTTCCATCGGTTCCAAAAACAAAATTACCAAGTGTACAAAAACCTTTTTCGCTGGAAATTAAAGTTGCGGCTGCAGCATCTCCAAAAATAGTTTTGTTGCTTTTATCTTTTGGATGAATAAATTTTGAATACGTTTCTGCTGTAATAAGTAGGATATTTTTTGCCATTTCACCAGCAATTAATCCTTTAGCTAAACTTAAACCATATACAAAACCCGAACAGCCAAGATTAAAATCTAATGCTCCAATAGAAGTATTTAAACCCAATTTATCCTGAATAATACAGGCTGTTGTTGGCAAAAAATAATCCGGGCTTTGTGTGCAAAATAATAAATAATCTATAGTTGATCTGTCGATATTATGTTCAGCAAAAAGTTTCTCTGCAGCTTTAACAGCCATATCTGATGAGAATTCATTATCAGCACTTATATGTCGGGAATTGATACCTGTTTTAGAACTGATTTTTTCAATTTCCCATTCCGGAAATTCCTGATTAATTAAATCGTTAGATAAAACTGCTTCTGGTAAATAGTAAGATATTGCTTTTATATTAGCTTTCATTTTCTAATAAATTTAAATATTGTTTTTGAAAATGATGTACTCTTTCTTCTTCATCAGAAAGTTTTCCTGATAAATTTGTATGTCTCACACCTTGCTGTACAAGCTGGCAGACCGTTTTATCTTCATCAAAAACCTGTCTATTAAATCCTATTAAGGATTCTTCAAAAGCTTTAATAACTATTGGTGTTTTTTCTGAATCTGTAATTGTGGTAAAAACATGACTTGTAAATTTTGTACTATCCGGCGTAATAGGTTCAATTAAGGAATAATTAAACGAAATTCCATGTGTAGAAGATATAAGAAGATTAGGAAAAATCAAAATATGTTTATAACCTTCTATATCATAAGATCTTGGCAAATAATAATCATTAATTTTTTTATAACCGCCTTTGTCCTTCACTATATTTAAATCGCTTGTCCAGCTTGAATTGGTTTTATCAAAAATAAAATCTAATCCAGAAGGTTCTAATTTAGCAAGCGTTTCAGCATGAACGAGTCCAACATGATAACTTTCGAGAGTATTTTCAACAATAACTTTCCAATTTGCATTTATTTCCATAGAATTAACGTCAATTCTATTTCCTAATGCTAATGACATTGTTTCTAATTCTTTATAAAAAACACCAATAAAATCTTCTAATGGCTCAGCATTCTGATCTAAAGAAACAAAACATAAATTACCACAAAATGAAACTTTAAATTCTTTTAATTTCATTTCGCAGAGTTCTTCTTTCGAAAATTTTTTAAATAACGGTTTTTTCGGAATACCGCTCGGAATACCATTTTTATCATAAGCCCATCCATGATATGGACATACCAAAGGCCTATTTCCTGATTTTCCCTGTTGAATTATAGAAAAACGATGAGAACAAACATTTAAAAATGATTTAATCTCGCCTCTTACATTTTGAATAACAAGGGGTGTATTAGCAATTTTTAAAGCAATAAAATCATTATCATTTAAAAAATCAGATTTGAATCCTGCAAAATGCCATACTTTTTTAAAGAGGTTATTTGTTTCCTTCAAAAAAATAGCATCATCATAATAATGAAAAGCTGGTATGTTTGAATTCATAATTTTTATTTTAATGTGAATCCGCCATCAATAATTAAGTCAGAACCTGTCATCCATTTACTCATATCACTTAGTAAATACATCGTTAATCCTGCAACATCCGCAGGTTCTCCATATCCTAATGGATATTCTGCTTCAGCTTTTTTTACTTCCTCTTCAGACGCAACATCATTTGCCTGTTCTGTCATTGCAGTTTTTATAATTCCTGGGCAAATACTGTTCGATCTTATTCCCTGAGGCGCTAATTCTGTTGCCAATACTTTAGAAAAAGAGACTAAAGCCGCTTTTGAGGCTGCGTACATTGCAGTACCTCCTACACCTAATTTTGAAGAAATCGAGGATATAAAAACCAAAGAAGCTTTTTTATTTAATAATTTTTTCTTGATTAACTTTTGACTCAGCATGACATTACTGTCAAAATTTACAGAAAAAACAGCATCAATTTTGCTTTCGTTCAAAAACTTAACAGGTAGATATTCGACTATTCCGGCATTAAAAACAACACCATCAAATGCTGAACTTTGCAAAATTAGTTCGTCAAGATCTGCAGCAACAGCAAGATCAACTGCAAACATTTTATGGCCGTTTCCTGCTAAAAATGAAATTGTTTCTTGCAATTTTTCTACATTTCTGCCAACAATGGTAACATTTGCTCCTAACTTAGAAGCTGTAATTGCGATTTCTCTTCCAATACCCTGAGATGCGCCGGTAACTAATATATTTTTATCTTGTAAAGTAATCATTCTATAATTCGATTAAATCTAAGCACTCTATTTTAGCATCTTCAACAAACATTGTTCCCCAAGACAACCCTACTCCAAAACCACACATTAATAAATTAGAAGATTGGTTTAAAATCTGATCTTTTAATTCTGATACAATAGTTAAAGGTATTGTAGCCGAAGAGGTGTTTCCGAAATGCTTTAACGAGTAAGGTACTTTTTCAACAGGCAGTTTTAATTTTTTTGCAATCATTTTATTCATCATCATATTGGCCTGATGAAAAATAAAATAATCCACTTTTTCTTTATCGATTGCAAATTTTTCTATTAGTTTATTTACCGTTTTCGGTCCTTGAGATATTCCGAAACTAAAAACATCCATTCCGTCTAAAACCAAATCGCAGGAACTTCTACTAATGCCTTCCTCAATTTTATTTACTTTTAAAGAATCTTCGTTTATTCTGTTTCTTGCCCCTCCATCAGGAACTATAATGGTTTTATAACCTGATCCGTCTGTACCTAAATCAAAGAATATATTTCCGGCTTTTTCATCAATTTCAAATGCAGTTGCGCTTCCGGCATCGCCAAAAAGAGGTAATGTACTTTTATCGGTTTTTGAAACAATTTTACTTATTGTGTCTCCTGCCAGTAAAAGGCCTTTTTTAAAACCGGCCGTTTTCATCATTCCGGCAATTATAGATATTCCATAAACATAACCGGAACATCCCAAAGGTACATCAAAAGCCATACATTGAGTTGATAAACCTAACCTGTTCTGAAGTATTGAGGCAGATACAGGCAAAAGATAATCTCCTGTCTGAGAAACAAAAACTAAGATTTCAATTTCATCTTTGTGCCAGTTCAGGCTACTAATCAACTGTTCAGCAGCTTCACAGCATAAATCAGAAGTAGAAATTTCTTTCGTTGCAATACGTCGTTCTTCAACTCCGGTTACTTCTATAAATTTTCTAATTTCTTCCTGCGTTATCAGCTCCAAATCAATGTTGCGCTCTGTATTTTTGGGAACACAGCACGAAATGCCTTTTATTGCAATATCATTTACTGAAAAAGCTGCCATTTAATTATCCTTTATTTTTAATAATTTCAAAGATATCATTTAATGAATTCGAAGATTTAATATCATCTCCGGTAAGTTTTACATCATATTCTTCGTCTGCCATAGCGATTAATGATAAGGCAGTTAATGAATTCCACTCATCTAAATCTCTAAAAACAGTTTCTTGTGTAATTAATATTGCATCAGTTTCATCTAAAATATCTGCAAAATTTTGCAAAAAAGTGTTCATTTCCATATTATTCTATTTATTTTATTTTGGATTAGATATCCTTATATTAGTGTAGTAAAAAGTCGACGAAAAAAAAGATTATATTTTCTCTATAATCAACACTTAAAATACTGTTCTTCAAACCAATCAAACAGAACGAAAAATCCTTCTCTTTTTATAATCACTCCTTATAACAAAAATTAAGGTTTCTTTTCCTAATTTTACCCACGCAAATATAACAATAGTTTGTCCTTAAAGATAAATTAAACTCACTAAATCCATAATTAAATGATTCCTGTAACCAAAACTTTTTTACCTCCGCAAGAAGAATACAATCTTTTTGTAAAACGTGCATGGGACAAAGCTTGGCTTACAAATCGCGGTGAACTTACCATAGAATTAGAAGATAAACTCAAAAATCATCTGCAGGTTTCTAATGTAATTATTACTAATAACGGTACAATACCAATTCAAATTGCGTTAAAATTATTTGGCAAAGGAGGCGAAATCATCACCACTCCTTTTTCTTATGTGGCCACTTCTGCAGCAATTGTATGGGAAAATTGTACGCCTGTTTTTGTCGATATAAATCCGGATTATTTAACCATCGATGAAACCAAAATCGAAGCCGCAATTACTCCTAAAACTACTGCAATACTGGCAACACATGTTTTTGGAAATCCTTGTCATGTAATCGAAATTGAGAAAATTGCAAAAAAACATAATTTAAAGGTAATTTACGATGCCGCTCATTCTTTTGGAGTTAAGTATAATAACCAGTCTGTGTTTAATTTTGGCGATGTAAGTACCTGCAGTTTTCACGCGACAAAATTATTTCATACCGGAGAAGGCGGCGCAATATTCTGCGATGATAAAGAAACTTTTCATCAGTTGTATTACAGCCATAATTTTGGACATGATGGCCCTTTAGCATTTCATGGTTTAGGAATTAATGCTAAAATCTCAGAACTGCAATCAGCAATGGGTTTAGCAGTGTTTCCGTACATGGATTATATTATTGCCGAAAGAAAAAAAGTAGTTGATTTTTACCATGAAAATTTAAATTTTGAAACTATAAAATCTTTAAAAATAAGAGAAAACACAGAATGGAATTACAGTTATTATCCTGTAATTTTTAGTTCAGAAGATGTTTTATTAAAAGTTCAGAATGCGCTGGCAGATGAAAATATAATTCCAAGACGTTATTTCTATCCATCTTTAAATACAATAGAATATACAAAAGGAGATACAATGCCTATTTCTGAATCGATCGCATCACGAATTTTATGCCTGCCTTTGTATGTAGGAATTGCCGAAGCTGATTTAGAAAAAATAGTTCAAATTATAAATAAACAAACCTTATAACAAAGCTGTTTTGTTATCATTAAAAAATATTTTAGATCATGAGTCAGGATATTAACACTGAAGTTCACAACGCCTACGAAGTCATAAAAGAAGGCGGAATCATACTTTACCCAACCGATACAGTTTGGGGAATTGGCTGCGATGCAACTAATCCGGAAGCTGTTGCCAAAATATATAAATTGAAACAACGTGCCGAAACTCAAAGCATGATTGTTTTGATGAATGGCGAAAAAATGATGTACAATGTATTCAAAAATATTCCGGAAGTTGCGTGGCAAATTTGGGATTTATCTGAAAAACCTACTACATTAATTTTAGATGAACCCAGAAATGTAGCAGCAAATATTATTGCCGCAGATAAATCATTAGGAGTTCGTTTAATAAAAGAGCCTTTTTGCTTTAAATTATTAGAAAGAATGAAAAAGCCTTTGGTTTCAACATCGGCAAATATTTCAGGGCAACCTACTCCTATCGCGTTCAAGGATATTAATCCTGAAATCATCAAAGGAGTTGATTACGTAGTGAAACTAAACCAAGATAAATTAGCCGGAAAACCATCAACAATCATCAAACTAACAAATGATTCGCAGGTGAAAGTGATACGTAAATGATTTTAGATTGCAGATTTTAGATTTTAGATTACTTAAAATCTGCAAAAACTTAGTGTCTTAGAAACTTAGTATCTCAGAAACTTTAAAGAGCTTTCAAACTTTCCATCAGCCAATCGATATCTTCTTTGGTATTATAATGGCTAAATGAAATTCGGAGATTTGGTAATTTTAAATCTGTCTCCGAAAGCATTTCTTTTAAAACATGCGAAGGTTTTATGCTTCCGGACTGGCAGGCACTTCCTCTCGAAACCGCAATTCCTTTCATATCTAAACTAAACAAAAGCATCGAAGTTTTATCTGCAGAAAAAGGCAATATGATATTAATGATATTATAAAAGTCATCTTTTTTACCATTTATTCTAAAGCCTGGAAAATGAATTTCCAACTGATCAATCAGGTACATTTTCAAATCTGTAATATATTTTCTTTCCTGATCTAAATTCTCATACGACAGAGTCAAAGCTTTTGCCATACCCGCAATTTGATGTACAGCTTCGGTTCCTGCGCGAAGTCCTTTTTCCTGTTCTCCGCCAAAAATAAGCGGCTGCAAACCTGAATTTTTTCGAACAAAAGCAAAACCAATTCCTTTTGGACCATGAAATTTATGCGCACTTGCAATAATAAAATCGACTGGCGTTTTTTGCAAATCAATCTCGATTTTACCAACAGACTGTACAGTATCTGAATGAAACAAAGTACTGTATTGTTTACAGATTACCCCAACTCTGTCTAAATCTAGAATAGTTCCCGTTTCGTTATTTACATGCATCAAACTCACAATAGTCTTTTTCTCTTCTGCCAATAAATTAGACAAATGAGTAAGATCGATACTTCCGTCAGGGTTTATTTTTACGTAATCAACCTGAACATTATATTCAGCTTCTAATACTAAAACAGTATGCAAAACGGCATGATGCTCAATTTTTGTAGTAATGATACGCTCAATTTTAAGATCTTCTACGGCTGAACGCAGTATCCAGTTGTCAGCTTCAGTTCCTCCTGAAGTAAAAATAATTTCTTGTGCAGAACAGTTTAAATGTTTGGCAATACTTTTTCTGGAAAGCTCCAAAATAGTTTTTCCGTTTCTTCCAAAACTATGTGTAGAAGACGGATTACCAAAATCTTCTGTCATTACTTTAGTCATTTCCTGAATAACTTCAGGACGCATAGCGGTTGTAGAGGCGTTATCGAGGTATACTTTTTTCATTACTGCAAAGTTATGAAATATCAATTGTCTAATCTTAAATATCATTTGCCAAATTTTTCACTATTTTTGACGTCAAATAAAATTACGATGAAAAAATATGCAAGCCTTCTATTGTTCGCCCTACTACTAAACGGTTGCGATGATGGTGATTTAACAGTAGATACTATTGATTTTAGCAGCGAGACTATTAAAGCTCAAACTTGTGATCCATTAACGAATAAACTAATATATAAACTTAAACCTCAGGAATCTTTATTACTCCAATTAGATGATGGTAGTATTAAAAACGATCCGTCTGTTTACGATTATGACATCGATAATAATGGTAATGGCAAATTTCGTGTTGTATACAGAGCTTACGATGGTACTGTTGCCACTGCCAACATATGTGGTACAATACCACCAAAAACACCAAACATTACAGAAGAATGGCTTGGAACAGCCGGAAAAATAGAGATCACTACCACTCAGAATACAGACTTAACCGCAACTGATGGAAGTACCAAAATTACAGGCTACAATCATACTATTGTTTTTAGAAACATCACATTTGCTAAACCTGCCGGAGACCAGGTTGAAGCTGAATACGTATTTGGAAATTTCGCTACTACGTATACTTCACCAAATACAACTTTTACCAATCCTGTACAGCAATGTACAAATACTTCGAAACAGGTTTACAATTTCAATGCATCATCTGCATTAACGATCGACAATATAGATCCTGCATTAATTGTCAACGAAATAACAACGACTCCAAGAACAGCTCTTATCAATGCTAACGGTACAACAAATAAAGTTTTACTACGCACTTATATAAATGGTACTCTAACGCAAAGTTACTTTTGTAACACAACAATACCATCAACTCCTTCGGTAAGCGAAACATGGATTGCCCAGGATGGAATCCCAGGAGAAAGCGGAATTATAGAAGTTACCACAACAAAAGTTGGTACTAATATTTTTACCCATACCATTGTTCTTAAAGGCGTAACATTACAAAAAGACCACAGTACTTTTAGACTGCCTACAAATTATGTTTTAGGAAATTTAGAAGTTGTGGTGCCCTAGTTTAAATCTTGTTTTTAAGCTTTAAAAACAAGATTTTATTCCTACAAAAAAATATCCGTTTTTCAAGACTAATTTTAATACAAAATCAGAATGAAAAACGGATGTTTTTTTATGTTCTAAAACGAATAAATTTAAGCGCGAAAAATTGTCTTATTTATTGTTTTGTCTAAAATAAACTTCAGTGGCACCTAAGCCATATTTTTGATAATTGGCATCCTGAAAATCTATTCCGTCGTAACGGCCTAATAAAAAATCAAGTTCAGCTTTTAGAATTCCTTCACCAACACCGTGAATAAAAACAATTTTAGGAATGCGGTTTCTAATCGCAAATTCGATATGTCTTTTTGCCGTTTCCGTCTGCAAAGTCAGGATATCATAATTTGACATTCCGCGTTTATTAGGAACCAGTTTTTCGATATGCAAATCAAATTCAGGCGCTGCAATTTCGCGTTTATCTTTCTTTTCTTTGACAAAACTCCTTGGTTTTGGCTCTTCTTTCTCTTTTGAAACCGCATCTAAATCAATCCTTTTAATAGAATTCATTAAATTACTGGATTCTTGTATTTTAAGCAACTCGTTGACAAAAAATGTCATCGTAAATCCATCTTCAGTTTCGATCAAAACTTCATTGTTTTTTACCGAAATCACTATTCCGTTTATGGCTTCGTCTAAGACAGAAACCTTATCTCCTTTAGTCAACATCCTGTTCTTCTTTATCTTGATTTTTACTAGGTGTTTTTGCGCTCAGCTGCATCATTCCAAACATGAAAACTACAATCGCAATCACCGTTATATAAATATTTTTATCTGCTGAAACCTGCTCATATAACGCAACCGAAATGGCAAGAATCATTATTAAAATTTTAAAAGTTTTCATTTTCTATGTATTAAGAATTCAAAAGTATGAAACTTTAAAATAGCAGTTCACTACTCTCTAAAACGAATCCAATATTTCTTTGGTGAAATAACCTAAAAGACTCATGGCAAAACTGGCCAAAATGACGTTCTATAAAACATCAAAAAATGGGTTCTTTTGCGAGTCCTGAAAAACCACTTTTAAACCCGTTTTATTCTTACTTTTTATTCAGGAATAATTTCTTCAATCCTCTTCTTTGCCTCTCTGTTTTCTTTCAGTTTTTAGCAACTTTTACGTTTTATAAAAATCCAAAAACCTTCAAAAAAAATTGATTTTACATTTTCATAAAAAAGTATATTTTCTAATTTTAAGTTGAATTTTTCTAAGTCAAAATTCTCCTGGAATTATTTTTTTATCTGATTCAGAATATCGTTCATCATTTCGATTTGTACTTTCTGAATTTCGATTAATTCCTGTTGCTGATGCATAATCAAATGATCAATTTTATCGTGAATCATTCTGATTTCAAGTTCAGATTTCAGGTTAATCATATAGTCTTTTTTGGCACGATTTCTATCTTTTTCTTCTTGTCGGTTTTGGCTCATCATAATTACCGGAGCCTGCAAAGCGGCAATACAGGATAAAATCAAATTCAGCAAAATAAACGGATAAGGATCAAAACCTTTATTAACCAAAATATAAACATTGGCACCAATCCAGACGACGATAAAAAGCAAAAACGAAATAATAAAAGTCCAGCTTCCGCCAAAGTCAGCCACTTTATCGGCTATTTTTTGTCCAAAACTCCTCACCTCTTCCTCATCTTCAGCAATACTAACTATCGATTTATCTTCTTTTAGAGAATCAATAACACTTTTTTCAAGATCAGAAAGCGTTCCTATTTCTGTCGACAAATATCTCGAAATGTATTTTTGGCGGTACTCGTTTAATTCTTTTACTGCTATACAATCCTGATCGCTAAAAGAAGGAAAGTCTTCTATAATAAGCCCTAAAATTGGATCATGAATAGATTTGCCCCAAATTTTCTCGCTTTCCGGAAAGGAAATATTAGAAATAGCACTTTTAAAAGTCGAATTGTTTTTCATTTTTATAAATTTTACTGGCTAATTTACGCATTTAACTTCTTAAGAATCCGATAAAAAAATCGTCTTTATTTTTATTTTATTTATCACAAATACAATTCTCAAAACAAAATTTCTTTATCTAATTCGTGTTCTTATTTACAAAAAACGCACTACTTTTAACGTTTTAAATTATCCACTCAATTTTTCAATTGTGACAAAAGACACTATCATACAAAATATAAAAGCTTTAAAAAGCCATTCTAATATAAATTACGGTATCAAAACCAAAACAGAAGATTTTACCGAGAAGCTTTTCTATACCCTTTTTGATTCGAATGCCGCCTTAGATGAGAGTATCGATGAACTTGAAATCAGGTTTAAAGAAATTGCTGTTTTAGCCTGCAAAAAACCACAAAATTTATGCGAATCAATTTGGGACAGATTTTTGGAAAAACTTCCAGGTGTTCTGGAAAAACTAAATCAGGATGCTGAATATATTCTTGAAAATGATCCGGCATCAAACAGTATCGACGAAGTTTATTTAGGTTATCCCGGTTTTTATGCGATTGCAATTTATCGCTTAAGTCACGAATTATACCATTTAGACTTATTACTGTTTTCGAGATTAATGAGCGAATATGCACACCGAATTACCGGAACTGATATTCATGCCGGAGCTGATATCGCTTCTCCTTTTTTTATCGATCACGCTACCGGAATTGTTATTGGCGAAACGACAGTAATAAAAAAACACGTAAAGATTTATCAGGGTGTAACTCTTGGTGCTTTGAGCGTGAGCAAAGACATGAAAAATGCCAAAAGACATCCAACTGTAGAAGCTAATGTTTGTATTTATGCAAATGCTACAATTTTGGGAGGCGAAACCGTGATTGGAGAAAATAGCATTGTTGGAGGAAATGCCTGGGTGACCAAATCGATTCCTGAAGGTTCTATCGTAATCAATACCACTACAACTGAAGTTAAAATAAAAGAAAAAAAATAATGAACGCACAAAAATTGCTAAACCTGATTGGAAATACTCCTTTGATGGAAACTGTCAATTTGGTTAAAAATAAAAATGTAAAACTTTTACTGAAGCTAGAAGGAAATAATCCGGGCGGAAGCGTAAAAGACAGAGCAGCTTATAATATGATCGCCGCAGCTCTTGAAAGAGGCGATATTAAAAAAGGCGATAAACTAATTGAAGCAACAAGCGGCAATACCGGAATTGCCCTGGCCATGATTGCGCAATTGTTTCAAATCGAGATCGAATTGGTCTTGCCGGAAGATTCTACAAAAGAAAGAACTCAAACCATGCGTGCTTATGGCGCTACAGTGATTTTAACGCCCGCTAGCGAAGGAATTATTGGCTCAAGGGACTATGCCGATAAAAAAGTGGCAGAAGGCGGATATATCATGCTAAATCAGTTTGCAAATGATGACAACTGGAAAGCACATTATAAAACCACGGGTCCTGAAATCTGGAATGACACTGATGGTACGGTAACCCATTTTGTTTCGGCAATGGGAACAACGGGAACGATCATTGGAACTTCGACTTATTTAAAAGAAAAAAATCCCGCCGTTCAGATCATTGGTGCGCAACCAAGCGACGGATCTCAGATTCCGGGAATTCGTAAATGGCCACAGGAATATTTGCCTAAAATATTCGACGCTTCGAAAGTAGATACCGTTGTAGACGTAAGCGAAGAAGAAGCGCGAGAAATGACCAAACTTTTAGCACTCGAAGAAGGTGTTTTTGCAGGAATGAGCAGCGGAGGTTCTGTTGCCGTTGCCCTAAAAATCGCCGAAAAACTAGAATCCGGAGTTATCGTTGCCATTATCTGCGATCGCGGTGATCGATATTTATCTTCGGATTTATTTGACTAGGAAAAAAGATGCTAAGGTTCTGAGTTGCTAAGATTCTAAGTTTTTCAACTTTGAATTAAAACCTTAGCAACTCAGAACCTTTATAACTTAGCATCTTAAAAAAAACTTAGCCTCTCAGAACCTTAGAAACTTAGCACCTTAAAAAAAAATGAACTACAGAAAACTAGGAAAAACAAACTTTAATATATCCGAAATCTCTCTTGGCACCTGGCAGGTGGGAGGAAAATGGGGATCAGGATTTAATGATAAAACTGCCGATGAACTTATAAATACGGCAATAGACAACGGTGTGAATTTTATTGATACTGCCGATGTTTATGAAAATGGCTTGAGCGAAACAGCTGTTGGAAGAGTTGTTCGTTCCCGCTCTGAACGAATTTATGTCGCTACAAAATGCGGACGTCATATAAATCCTCATGTGAGTGAAGGTTATCAGCCAAAAGTACTTCAAAAATATGTTGAAGACAGTTTGAAAAGAATGGGATTAGAAACTTTGGATTTAATTCAGTTGCACTGTCCTCCTACTGAAGTTTTTTACCGACCTGAAATTTTTGAAATGTTCGATCGACTGAAAGAACAAGGGAAAATTTTAAATCTCGGTGTAAGCGTTGAAAAAGTCGAAGAAGCTTTAAAAGCAATCGAATATTCGAATGTAACAACGGTTCAGATTATTTTTAATTTGTTTCGTCAGCGTCCTTCTGAATTATTTTTCTCTGAAGCCAGAAAAAAAGATATTGGGATAATTGCGAGAGTTCCTCTTGCAAGCGGACTTCTAACGGGTAAATTTGATGCTAAAACCACTTTTGATGCTCAGGATCATCGTAATTTTAATCGTAACGGAGATGCTTTTGACAAAGGCGAAACTTTTTCAGGTATCGATTATGATTTAGGTTTGGAAGCAGTTGAAAAATTAAAAGCATTATTCCCTGAAACAGCCAACCTCGCTCCTATTGCTTTACAGTGGATTTTGAGTTTTAAAGATATTAGCTGCATTATTCCGGGAGCCTCGACGGCAAATCACGTAATGTCGAATTTATCAGTATATGATTTACCTGAATTAACACCGGAAAAAATCGAAGCGATGAACAATATTTACGAAGAATATATAAAACCTTCCGTACATCAGTTATGGTAGTTTTTTAGTTCTAAGATACTAAGGCGCTAAGATTCTAAGTTTTTTTTGAATCTAGCGCCTTTTTTTTAGTTTTAAAAAAAGACTGCCAATTCCAATTTACATTCACAACTCATAACCCATAACTCACAACTCAAAACTTCTCAAGCTTCAAACTCGATTCTAAACTCGGCGCCTTTGTTCCTGCCTTCGCTTGTTGCGTTTAATGTTCCTTTATTTTTTTCGATGATTTTTTTGCAGAGATATAATCCAATTCCGGTCGAAGATTCATTTGCGGTTCCTAATCGGCTCATTTTGGTGAATTTCTTAAACAGCTCATCAATTTGATGTTTGTCAAAACCAATTCCTTTATCTACAACCGTAATTATTACTTTTGAGTTTTCGCTGTAGATCCTAACTTTAATTTCACTGTCAAAATAAGAGAATTTAATAGCGTTACTAATTAAATTCACTAAAACCTGAACCAGTAAACCTTCATCTAATCTTAGATTAACCTCAGTGATTTCCAGATTCAGACTCAATTTTATATTTTTATCAATCAGGCGCTGTTCTACCTGTTCGTTAATAAAAGGTAAAATACCATGTAATAAAATTGTTCTGATCTCCTGATTACCTTTTACAACACGATCCTGTTCCTGTAATAATTTTATAAAATTTTCGATATATCGAAATTGCAAATTAGTAGATTCCCGAATCAATTCTGCCAATTGGCGAACAGATTCAGATGGTTTTTCGCTTATAATTAAATTTGCCAGACCTTGCGGATTTCCAGCAAAATTTTTCAAATCATGCGACAGCATATAAATCAAATCCTGTTTTTCGTTGATAAAACTCTCGGCCTCATAGATCGATTCCTGAATGTTGCACAATAACAAACCGGCTTCATCTGTATATTCAGTGGGCAAAATGGATAGTTTTCTATTATTTCTGTAATCGTCTAACGATTTTGAAGCAAGCGATATGGGTCTAATTAACTGATTTAAAACCAAAAGCGTTATCAAAGTAGCCAGTAAAGTCATGATCAAAGAGAAAATCAAAATCGAAGTAGGCGAAACACTGTGGTTATAATAAAGTACAAAAAATAAAATCCCTATCAACGGAATATGAATTCCTATAAAAGCAACAAATAAAAATTTGAAAGCATAACTTTTTTTCAAAAAGCCAATTTGTGAAAGGTTATGATATAACTTCATAAAAATATAACAATCAATGAATTAAAAATAGCAGATTTGGGCTAATTGCTAAAAACAAAGTTAACTTTTAATGTCAATTAAAATAATAAATCAAACAATTTGATAAAATATTTTGAAAATTAAATTTGAAAAAGTTTACAAACACTTATTTTTGCGCTATGGGAAGAAAAAATACAGACAAAGTTGTCTTTCATCAGATTCAGGTTCTTGATGCCGGAGCAAAAGGTGTATCAGTAGCAAAGGCTCCTGACGGAAAAGTAATCTTTATACCGAACGTGGTTCCGGGTGATGTTGTTGACGTTCAAACTTTCAAAAAAAGAAAAGCCTACTATGAAGGCAAAGCCGTAAAATTTCATGAATTATCAGAACACCGCATCGAACCTATTTGCGATCATTTTGGTGTTTGTGGAGGTTGTAAATGGCAAAATATGAAATACAGCCAACAGTTGTATTACAAACAAAACGAAGTAAAAAATCATTTGCAGCGTATAGGAAAAGTAGAACTTCCTGA
>Ga0247815_10000489_pt1 | contig 31071 bp, 29 predicted proteins | sample UWRJL194509B1_FD_181014 | JGI IMG/M metagenome (GOLD analysis project Ga0247815, IMG submission 181014) | Plant litter microbial communities from Arlington Agricultural Research Station in Wisconsin, United States - UWRJ-L194-509B-1 | ecosystem: Environmental > Terrestrial > Plant litter >...
TGTAGGCGCCGCCTCCGCCCCCCAGCTCTTTTGGAGTTCTTACTTCCAAATCAAGCACACCGTCAGATGATTTCACATTTCCATTCCTGCCGCCCGTTGCAGTTGCTTCTGCTGTATATAGTTTTTCTATTTTATCCATGCCTTCTAAACGCTAAAACAACAAATATGTTTGTCACCCTGGGGAAGGCTGAACATTAAAAAAATAAAAACTATTTCCTTCACGTGCCGTTATAGATGATATAAAATTTAATTAAATACCATTTACCTATGGAAACCAATAAAGAAATAATCAGCGACTTAAAAGACCTGTTATCAATTGTAAATGACGGTAAAGAAGGTTACGAGTCTTCGGCCGAAGCCACAGAAAATATTGAATTGCAGGGTGTATTTTTAAAATATGCCGCGCAACGTGCTGCTTATGCAGAAGAATTAAGGGCACATATAAAAGTTCACGGAGCTGATGCTGAAAACGAAAGCGGAGGTGTCCTTGGTGCCTTGCACCGTACGTGGATAGACATTAAGCAAGCGTTAAGCAGCAAGGAAGATCAGGCTATACTGGAAGCAATAGTAACCGGTGAAAAAGCGGCTATCGAAAAATATGATACCTATATCAATGACTACATTGATCATGCGGATCATATAGAGTTATTAAAAAAACAAAGGGAGGGTGTTCTTGAAGCACTGAAGGAAGTAGAAACTCTTGCTACAACACGCAGCATTTAATCCTCATCAACATATTATAAGGAAAGGATGAAAATTAAATATCTACTTTCCGGTTAATTAAAAAAGGTGCAACATTTTTCAATGCTGCACCTTTTTTAATGTAATAAAACGCTATAAAATTAAAAGCGCCAGTCATTTGTTAATTCTTTTTTAAACCAGCCCTGGCACTTCTACCATTTCATCTACTTCAGCATCATAATCAACACCTGCAACGTCAAAACCAAACAGGTTAAGGAAGTCCTTTTTGTAACCAGGAAGGTCACCTATTTCAGGAAGGCTCTCTGTTGTGGATTGTGGCCACAATTCAGCAACTTGTGCCTGAACATCTTCACGCATTTCCCAATCGTCAACACGGATCCTGCCTTTTTCGTCGGTAGCAATTTCCGCACCGCTATATAAACGCTGCTGGAATAAACGCTGCATCTGTTCAACACAACCTTCGTGTATGTTTTCTGCCTTCATCACTTTATATAATAATGATATATAAAGCGGGATAACAGGAATTGCAGAACTGGCTTGCGTAACCAATGCTTTGTTCACAGACACATAGGCTTTTCCTCCCAAATCTTTAAGGCTGTCGGTAATGGTAAAGGCGGTAGCTTCAAGATTATCTTTTGCGCGGCCGATAGTACCTTTGCGGTATACAGCTTCAGTTAAAGAAGGGCCAATATAAGAATAGGCAACAGTAGTTGCGCCCTCTGCCAGCAAGCCAGCAGCTTTCAGGTCTTCAATCCAGAAGCCCCAGTCCTCTCCACCCATTACTGCAACTGTATTAGCAATTTCTTCCTCATTTGCAGGTTGTATGGAAATATCAGACACTACACCAGTATGAAAATCTACTGTTTTGTTGGTAAATACTTGTCCGATTGGTTTTAACACAGAGTTATGTACCACGCCTGTTTTAGGGTGAACTCTTTTCGGTGAAGCAAGACTATAGATTACCAGATCTATCTGACCGAGGTCGGCCTTGATCAGGTCAATTGTTTTTTGTTTGATTTCGTCAGAGAAAGCATCGCCATTGATGCTTTTAGCATATAATCCGGCTTCGTGGGCTTTGGTTTCGAAAGCGGCAGTGTTATACCATCCCGGCGACGCGGTTTTACCCGGCGCAGGTGGTTTTTCAAAATACACACCTATTGTAGATGCCTCAGATCCAAAAGCGCTTGCAATTCTGGATGACAATCCGAATCCGGTGGACGCGCCTATAACGAGTACGCGTTTAGGGCCAGCAATAGCTCCTTTTGACTTCACGTAGTTGATTTGATTGACAATGTTTTGCTCACATCCTTTTGGATGAGCAGTCAGGCAGATAAAACCACGTATTCTTGGTGCAATAATCATATTATATTCTTTAAAGAGGGCCTAAAATAAGTATTTCTTTTTTATTTATTGTCTTTTGGGATTTCTTTCAGCACAGCCGTAAGGTACGCCCAGAACTTTTGGACGGAGGAAATCTGCACGCATTCATCCGGAGAATGCGCCCCCCTGATGGTTGGACCAAATGAAATCATATCCATTCCCGGGAGGTGACCCCCGAGGATACCACACTCAAGGCCTGCGTGACAAGCTTCAACTTTAGGGGACTGATTGAAGGTTTGCTGGTACAGGTTCACCATTAGTTTTAAAATAGCCGAATCAGGATTAGGTTTCCAACCGGGATAATCCCCGCCTTGCTGCACTTCACAGCCTATATTTTCAAATGTAGCAATAACCGCGTTTGATACATCTGCTTTTGTACTTTCTACACTGCTGCGTTGAAGCGACTGAGTGATGAATTCACCATCCTTAACAATTACCCTGGCCAGATTGGTAGAAGCTTCTACCAGGTCTGCAATATCAGGGCTCATACGGAACACTCCATTGGGAACAGCATAAATGGCATTCACAATTTTCCTGAAATCTGCAAAAGTCATTACCCTTGCCGGTAGTTCAGTTTCTCCGATGCTAACTGCAAGCGCGGGCTCAATTGCCTTATATTCCTCTGCAAGTACTTCCGTTAGCTGCTTCAGCAGTAGGATAAACAATTCTTTTTGTCCGTAAGGAACTACCACCACCGCTGTAGACTCGCGTGGGATTGCATTTCTGAGGCTACCCCCGTCCAGGCTGTGCAATTGTATATTGATAGTTTGCAAAATAGAATAGAACAACCTGTTCATCAATTTATTCGCATTGGCCCTGCCTTTATGGATATCCATTCCTGAATGACCGCCCAGCAAACCCTTAACCTGTATAACAAATGCAGTGCTCTGCCCTTGTGTGGCCTCCTGCTGGTAATTGTACTTCGTTTTGGTATCTATTCCTCCGGCACATCCGATAGTTAATTCGTCATCCTCTTCAGTGTCCAGATTCAGCAGAATAGTCCCGCTGAAATTAGCTGCATCGAGTTCCTTTGCACCAGTCATACCTGTTTCTTCGTCAATAGTAAACATAGCTTCCAGGGCAGGATGTGAAATATCAGATGAACTGAGCAATGCCATAATAGCAGCTACACCAATACCATTATCGGCACCCAATGTTGTCCCCTCCGCCTTAACCCAGTCGCCCTCGGTATACATACGTATTCCATCCTGGTCAAAATCAAAAACTGTATCGCTGTTTTTTTGGTGTACCATATCCAGATGCGACTGTAAAACAACAGTTTTCCGGTTTTCCATTCCAGCTGTAGCAGGTTTTTTAATCACCACATTCCCAGCTGAGTCCTCTAATGTTACCAGTCCAAGTGCCCGGCCAAAATCCAGCATAAAAGCAATTACCCGTTCTTCCTTTTTTGAGGCCCGGGGAATGGCATTCAATTGGACGAAACTTTGCCAGAGCGAACGTGGTTCTAAATTGTTGACTTCCATTAAATAAAATTAATAAGGGGCCAAATTAAGGATTATGGATTAAATCTTTGCAATTGTTTTACCCAGGTACCAGAAGAAGTAGCTGAAAAAAGGTGCTGCAACGACATCAGCTGTATAATGAACGTGCTGGATGAGCAGCAGTAAAGCAAGTATGGCAGTCCCACAGAACACTGCTGTTTTTTCCCATTTATGTTCGAGACAAAGGCCTACCAGACACAAAGTAGCCGTGTGACCGGAGAAAAATAAATCCTTTGTAATCAAGTTTGAACCATAAAAGATAATAGAAAACGGATCAGACATGTGCACTAGTCCCACCGGCGCTTCTAAAGGTATAAGTGAAATGGTCAGCATTCTGCACAGGCACAAAAATACATATCCCCACAATGCAGTGATACAAAGCTTGGTATTGTTTCTCATCCTCCAGAAAAATAGTCCCGATGCCGGATAGAGGATTAAAAAGATATATAAGGAAACATCCCGTGCCGGAAGTTTTTCCAGGACCCAGTCATGAATAAGTATCCCGTTCCTGGTTTGTATATACGTAAAAAAGTCCTGCAGATAAAAGACAATTAATCCCATAAGGAACACTCCCAGAAGGAGTTTAACGCGAAAGGCCGGGTAATCCCAGGCAAACCGCCAGGTTAACTGTTTAGCACGCATTTATGTTGGTTAGCTTGTTTAGCCCGCAAATATAATATTACATTATTTTGTAGCGCAATTTTAGGAATTAAATTGTGATTAAAATTTCTTTTGACTACCCGCCTGCCGTACAAATATTTTATAGGGCATGGAAAATCATTATATTGAGCACAATGAAACCGAAGCCATTTAACCTGTCCCTAAAGATTAAACAAACGCTTGCAGTATTGGCAATTTGCGCTTTAACAATTGCAGGTTGCCAGCACAAGGAAGAGAAAAAAGTTGAGCGGGATATTACTATTACCCCTGCAAATGCGGTTACAAGATTGATGATTGACAGTTTACAAATGGAAAACTATATCAGCACGCAACAGCTTGAAGACAGCTCAGCCAACCGCTTGAGAAACTTTTATAACAGCCGGAATTTTCAGTTTGCCTGGGTTGCGGAAAACGGACTGGCTGAACAAGCAAAGGTTTTTTATGAATTGGATAAAAGCTATGTTTCTTCTTCGCGAGACAGTACAAGTGCTGACCAGGCACTACACCGGCAGCTTGGTGACCTGATTAGTAAGGATACGGTAATCAGGGCCACGAGCCCTGCACTTGTAAATCTTGAACTTGCGCTTACCCAGCATTTCTTCAACTTTGTTAGTTATGCCTATGCAGGAAAACTCGACCCTGAAGCACTTCAATGGTATATTCCCAGAAAAAAAATAGATGCCGTTGCATTGCTGGATTCTCTCGTTGCAAAAAAAGGTAAAGGCGTAGAGAGCTGGGAGCCTGTAAACCGTTATTATAAAACATTACATAAAGAACTTGTAAGATGGTATACGATACAGCAAAAGGATAAGTGGGAACCAATCATCCCTGATAAAAGCAAAATGCGCGCCGGAGATACTGGCATCGTGATTACCAAAATCAAACAGCGCCTGGTAAATTTTGGCGACCTGGATCCCCGGGACACTACACCCGTATTTAATGCTGCTCTCACCGATGCTATCAAAAAAGCCCAGAAGCAATTTGGCCTGGGACAAAGTGGTATTGCTGACCGTAATTTAATTGCTGCTTTGAATGTACCTATTGAATCACGTATCCAGCAAATGCTGATTAACCTGGAAAGGATGAAGTGGACACCAACAATTCCTGACAGCAGACTAATACTGGTAAATATCCCAGAATATAAATTGCACGTTTTTGAAGGAGGAAAAGAAGTACTGCATATGGGTATTGTGGTAGGGAAAGCCGCAAATAAAACTGTGATCTTTAGTAACCAGTTGAAAAATATAGTTTTTAGCCCCTACTGGAATATCCCGCCAAGCATTGTGCGCACAGAGATATTACCGGCAATGCGGAACAACAGAAACTACCTGGCACAAAAGAATATGGAACAGTATGGAAAAAGTGAGGGGCTTCCGCTGATCCGTCAAAAACCAGGAAATACCAACTCATTAGGGAGGGTAAAATTCCTGTTCCCAAACAGCTATAACATTTACCTTCATGACACGCCTGCGAAATCACTGTTTGCGGAAGAAAAACGCGCTTTTAGTCATGGCTGCATCCGCCTGGCACAACCAAAAAAGCTTGCCCAATATCTATTATCCGACCGCAAGGAATGGAGCGATGCAGCGATTGATAAAGCAATGAACTCTAAGAGCGAAATCTGGGTAAACTTGAAACAGCCAGTACCGGTGTTTATCACCTATTTTACTTCATGGGTAGATAAAGAGGGTCTGCTAAATTTCCGCGATGACTTGTATGGGCATGACCAGGTAATGGCAGGAAAGATGTTTGAAACTGCAGAATTAAAAAAATAGTAAACATTTTAAACTATGCTGGGTTATAGGGATACATTTATTGATAAACAACTAAAAATCACTACCTATGGCAACTACAGCAAAAACACCAGCTAAAACTACAGCTAAAAAATCAGCTCCTAAAAAGACCACCGGAAATACCGGAAAAATGGAGAATTCTGAATTCCATGAGTTTTTTGTAGATGAACTGAAAGATATTTACTGGGCAGAAAAACACCTGGCAAAAGCACTTCCAAAAATGAAGAAAGCTGCCACAAGTCCTGAGCTTGCTGCGGCATTTGACAAACATACACAGGAAACCCAAATACACATCACCACATTGGAAGACGTATTTGCTCTGCTTGACGAAAAACCGGCAGCAAAAAAATGTGATGCGATGGCAGGACTGCTTGAAGAAGCAGATGGTATCATCTCAGAAACTGAGAAAGGTACACTGATCAGAGATGCAGGATTGATCCTTGCCGCACAAAAAGTTGAGCACTATGAAATCGCAACTTATGGTACCCTAAAAACATTTGCAGAAAACATGGGACATACGGAAGTAGCAGATTTATTGGCACAAACGTTAGAAAATGAAAAAGCTACAGATGTAGCGTTGACAGAAATCGCGGAAAGCTTTGTGAACGAACAAGCCGCTTCAGAATAATCTGATTTTGCATGATCATAAAAAAACCGGGCAATCCCGGTTTTTTTATGTCTTTTTATTTTCCGCTTTCGGGATTAGTATAATTTCGCCGGCTATTTGCCTTAATATCCTGCAGATCTTCTGCAGCATCAATCGAGTGCGACTTATGGATATCATCATCTTCTTCGGAAATATCAGATAATCGCTGGTAATATTTGCGTAAAACATCAAGTTCCGCCTCAGTTAAATCTTCAATATCAACCATCCTGTTGCTGGCGTGCCTGCTTGCTGCGATAAGTTCGTTGAGTTTAAGTTGGATTGCCTTCGAATCCTTATTTTGCGATTTCTGGATTAAAAACACCATCAAAAACGTAATTATGGTGGTACCTGTATTGATCACCAGCTGCCAGGTATCTGAATATTTGAATACAGGCCCACTGATGCCCCATATTATAATTACCGCAAAGGCAATTCCAAATGCTGGTGAGCTGCCAGTCCAGCAAGTGATTTTTGTGGCCATTTTTTCAAAAAATGAATCTTTCTGTTTTTCCATAAATCAGGTAGTAAATGATGTATCAAAACAACAACAACAGGCGCTTTGTGTTTGTAAGAAGATTGATATAACTTATTATTATACATAGTTATTTTAAATCCGGCCAAAACACTTTATGTTTATAGCAGAATACCAAGCCCATGAGCAATGCTGTAAGAAATATTTCAATTTTATTACTTGTACTGGCAAATACAGGATGTGACCAGATTACCAAACATGCTGCAAGGCGGCATATAGGTTATTTTGAAACCATTGATGTAATTGGAAAACATCTTGTGCTTACCAAAATAGAAAACTCAGGCGCATTTTTAAGTGCAGGTGACTCATTAGGCGATTCAGTAAAATTTGTTTTTCTTTCGTTTGTGCCATTAATTGCGCTCATTTATGGCATATACTATCTATTTACACACCAGAATCTACCCCGATTATTGGTTACAGGAATTTGTTTTGTGATTGGCGGCGGACTTGGAAATCTTTATGACAGGTTTAGGTATGGTTCTGTGACTGACTTCGTGCACATAGATTTTTATCCTATAAAAACCGGCATCTTCAATCTTGCCGATGTATCAATTATGATTGGAATGATATTAATTATTATCAATTTATATTTCAAAGGTACTCGATCCGCATCAACAGAGGAAGAACAAGCGGAAACCCTTTAATCAACAATTTTTACATGATGAAATCAATTGTTCTCACATTCCTTGGCTGCTTCCTTTATTTGCTCGCCAATGCTCAAACCTATTATGTCCAGTTGTCAACAGAAAAAGGGAACATTACGATAATGTTATATGATGAAACACCTAAACACCGTGATAACTTTTTAAAAGCCATAAAAACGGGATTATTCAAAGGCAATACATTTAACCGTGTGATCCGGAATTTTGTAAGTCAGGCCGGGGAATTGGATGAAACAATACTTGACCGCGAAAAGCTGCACCCGAGGGAGCCACTTCAGCGGATAAATGCAGAAATTAAACCTAACCTTTACCACAAAAAGGGAGCATTAGGTGCAGGACGAAATGACAATCCAGAAAAAAGCTCGTACCTGAACCAAATTTACCTGGTGGAAGGCAAAAAGCAAACAGATGCCGAATTGGACAAAATAGCACTCAAAAGAGGATATCCGTTTCCTGCCGAACAACGGGCGGTTTATAAAACAAGTGGCGGGACCCCAAAACTAGATGGAGATTATACCATTTTTGGCGAGGTGGTCGCAGGCCTGGATGTTGCAGAAGCAATAAACTCCGTACCAACAAATTCCGCGGATTTGCCCTTGAGCCCGCTGAAGTTTCGGTTGCGTATTCTGACAAAAAAGGAAGTATTGTTGAAACAATTTTAAGTCTGTTAGGTTATAGCTATAAGCAAAACAATTGATTATGGCAGATTTAAACGTACAGCCTAAAAGCGCAAACCTATGGTGGCTTTGGGTAATTATCCTTCTGATCGGTGCCGGAATTATCTATTTCGCCATTCATAAGGATGATCATAAAACATCTGATAAAATTGTAACCGACACCACTACAGTAAAACCTTAAAATTGATGTATGGCAACAGAAGATAACTATGAAAACCGCCGTCTGGAAGAGTTAAGTAAAAGTGATTATGAAATTGCAGAAGGCGAACCTGATATAAAAGAGTGGGACATACATGATAACCTGGGCGCACGCATTGGTAGTGTACACGATTTGTTATTTAATTCTTCAACCCGAAAAGTAAGGTATTTGATAGCAGATCTGGAGGCAAGGGTATTTGGTGTAGAAAACAGACAGGTACTAATTCCGATCGGCCTTGCAGAGCTTCACCTTACCAAAGATGAGGTATTTTTGCCTGCGGTTACGATTGCACAACTGGCTGCCGCCCCTGATTATATCAGGGAGACCTTTAAACCTGAGGATGAAATAGCAGTAAGAAATGCTTTTATTGACGATATTGATATCCAGCAAAGCTGGGATGAGCAGACTTTTTATGAGCATGACCACTACAATGAGCGTAACTTTTATGGCAGGCGCTTCATGAATAAAAACGGAGAATAAAAAATAAATGAACTTTGATATAATAAACCTTTAGTATATGCGTCTATATATTTGAGAGCGTTAATTTAGATAGCGGGGATAAGTCGGAGGATTTATCTCCGCTTCTTTTTACATTGCTTTTTCAAACCATTGTTATCAGTATGGAAACTCAGGCATAAGAAAATTATAACGATGGTGGCCAGACACGGCCTGGTTGCAGTGGAGCTGCATTTATTTGAAGTACTTTTGGTCGGTTTATGCACTCGCTTTAAGAAGTATAGCGGATATGACATATTAACCAACCTAATCACAATATCCGCTATACTTTCCATCCGGTTAGTCCGGCGGTTCCTTAATACATTTGTTTGTATGAATAGGTAACACCTGCATATTGATATGAATTATACATGCCCTTAATTATACAGTGTAAAAAATCGATTAATCTCCTATGAGGAGTAAAAAAACATTATCATATTCCGTTCCTTGCCCAACTCTCAACTGGCTATTTAATTAACTAAAAGCTTAGAGCAATTCGCTGAGCTGACTTTCCTGAGAAGACGAAGATATATCTGGATCAGGAACAGGTACAGATACGACAAAACTTGTACCTACTCCAATCACACTCGTGAAGCTGATACTTCCATTTTGGAGTTCGGTAAATTCCTTACAAAGTATCAAACCCAGCCCTACCCCCTTTTCATTATTGGTACCAAAAGTGGATTTGGCCTTTAAAGAAAATACATGTTTTTGATCCGCCTCCTGGATTCCTCTTCCAGAATCGGTTACGCTAATTTTGCAGTCGCTTTCCACAACTGCGATCAACTGGATTTTACCTCCGGCATCCGTAAACTTAATTGCATTACTAATCAGGTTACGGATGACCAGCAGCAGCATATTTGGATCTGCTTTGACGTACGTATTCTCGTTAATATGATAAGTTAGGTTAATGCCTTTTTCCTGAGCCATACTTATCTCTACCTTTAACATATCACGTAAGGTTTTCAACAAATCTATATGCTGGATATTTACCCGAACCCCTTCCAGCTGCGACTTGGACCAGGATAAAAGGTTAGCCATCATGTTTGAAGTATTTTTTGTGAGAGAAAGCAACTTAAGTTCAATTTCTTTCTTTTCTTCCTCTTTCAAAGGGTATGCTGTCAGCAGTTCGAGATAACTTTGGATAGAGGCTAAAGGACTTCTAAGATCATGCGCAACGATGGAAAAAAGTTTGTTCTTTTCTCCATTGAGCAATTCCAGCTGAATATTTTTTAGCTCGATATCCAGAGCTTTGTCTACGGCCGACTTCTTTTCCGTTTCATAATTTGACCTCAAATATTTCAAAGAGAAAAACAGCGTAATAATAACCACCAGGTAGGCCGAAATGCCATCAGTAAACCTGCTAAGCACCGTTGGATACGTGGCAGGCACCGTTGCCGGATACAAATATTGTATGCTCATGATGGCGGTCACGCAAACTATGTTTATGAATAGCCAGATCCATTGCTGGTTTTTTGGTGCGGTTGAACATAAGAGATAGAAAAACAGCGCATATAGAATCAGTATAGGACCATCTATTCCGGAATTCAAAAAAAATACCCCAACAAAAAACACATTTCCCAATATTCCAAAACCGATAACGCTGACTGTAAATTTCTTTTTCACCCTTGAAAGATAATACAGTGCGGCAAAACCAGTTAATCCTGTGAGGCTAATCAACGCTACCCATGGAAGTCCTACAAAATAATTAAATGGAACGTTATACCCCAAAGCAATAAAGGCAACCATGTAAATAGAATGATATATCCTGGCTTCCAAATTGAATTCTGCAGGATTCCCGGTTAACGTGACCTGAAGACCTTTGAGTTTGGATGAGAGTTGCATGGGACTGACTATTGAACAAATATAACATTATACCAAACAATATTAAGATTCATCCTAAATTTTGCGTGGCAACACTTATAATTTACATTTTTTCATTTAATATACTCTGCGTTTTGTTGAGAATTTAAAGAAAATCTCTACTTTTGGACAGGAAATGGTGTCTTCCTTTAAAAAACCGCGTTGCTGATGACACCTGCAATTACCCGCACAACCTGTTGTGCCTAATATTTTGTAGGTGAAAAAATTAGAGCAGTACCTTATTCTTAAACAAATGATCCGCTGGATCATTCTTGTATTTCCAACAGCAGTTTTAAGCGGTAGTACAGTTGCTTTCTTCCTCTGGTTGCTGAACCTGGCCATCCATTTCAGGTTCCAGCATCAATGGCTGCTTTTTTTGCTTCCTGCAGTGGGAATTGCAATCTTCGGAGTTTATCACCTATTGGGAAAAAATTCTGAAAAGGGGAACAATCTGATTATTGATGAAATCAACAAACCATCTGCGGGCATTCCAAAAAGAATGGCGCCGCTGATATTGTTCAGCACAATAGTTACACATCTTTTTGGGGGTTCAGCCGGCCGTGAAGGAACTGCGGTACAGATAGGCGGAAGCATAGCCGCAATGTTTGGTAAATGGTTTAGATTAAATGAAAACGATATGCGGACGTTACTCACTGCTGGCATTGCAGCAGGTTTTGGAGCAGTGTTTGGCACCCCTGTTACCGGAGCAATATTTGCCCTTGAAGTCGTAACCATTGGGCGTATGCAGTACAGAGCCCTTTATCCTGCATTGGCAGCAAGTATAATTGCAGATGTCACTGTTTCAGCCTGGGGCATTCACCACACTGTATATACAATTGAAACTGTTGCCAGAAAGACAGGACTGATGTCTGGATATTTTCATATTGACCTCCTGCTGCTGTTGAAAGTAATGATCGCGGCAATGGCCTTTGGCCTGGCCAGTTACCTGTTCTCAGTGTTGGTTAACGAGATCAAAGCCGGTCTTCATACTTACATCAGCTATAAATGGTTAGTCCCGGTTATTGGAGGAATAATCATTATCCTGCTAACATTTGTAAACGGCAAAGAGGACTATCTAAGTCTAGGCATAGACGCCCAATATCCAGGGGCGATTACAATTCCGTCAGCTTTCCATACTGGGGGGGCAGATGCATGGAGCTGGTTATGGAAAACAATATACACTACAACTACGCTAGCTTCGGGATTTAAAGGGGGTGAGGTAACCCCGCTTTTTTATATAGGTGCTACGCTGGGCAATACGCTTTCGCAAATACTAAACGCACCAGTGAGCCTTTTTGCAGCACTTGGATTTATCGCCGTATTTGCCGGGGCGACCAATACACCCCTGGCATGCACATTAATGGGCGTTGAATTATTCGGCGGTCAACATGTCCTTCTATTTGCCGTTGCCTGTTTTACTGCTTACTTGTTTAGCGGAAATACAGGAATTTATTCTGCCCAAACTATTTCAGTATCAAAGTTTGACGATGAAGTATACGGTGCGGAAACCTCCATCAAAGAATCTGCTGAAAGGAGAGGTTATCTGCATACCAAAATGAGTAAATATAACTTCAGGACTAAATCCTGAAGTTCATAGAAATATATGGATACCAGCCTTCTGTGGAATGGCCTGCCATTGCCTGTATAATTGTTAACCCTGCTGGTGAAAAATAGATACCTGCGCCAGTTCCCTGATGCCACTTATCAGATTTCTCGCCTTTTTCCCATACGCGGCCGGCATCATAAAAACCAGATAATCCTAATTGTCCGGGTAGAATATAACTGGCAATATTAAACAGTTTAACCCTCGCCTGCAGGTTATTAAACACCATATGCTGCCCGGCAAAGCGGTTCTGCAGATAGCCCAGCAAATTTCCCTGTCCGCCAAGGAACATTGACTGATAAAATGCTGCACTTCCGGCTGTTATACCTCCTCCAACACGGTCTGAAATCACAATAGAGCCTGAAGAATTTAACTTCTGGTAGTATGTAAATTCTGGTCTGATCTGCATGAATGATCTTGAATAATGGTTCAAACCGGTATATCCCTGTATTGTAACATTAAAATAATATCCCGACGACGGCAAAATGTTGTTGTTCCTATGGTTACTGTTAAAATTTAAAATAAGACCTACGTGTGCTTTGTCCCTATTAACCGTTAAACTATCATATGAATTAATGAGCGATGTCTGGGTGATTAGCCTGCCGTCATTGTCATCAAAATTCAAATGATAAAACTGGATAGAGGGGCCTGCGCTAAATGTTGATCCCTCTCCTGTATGCCAGCGTAAAGCCGGGTCGACCTGATAGGTATCAAACCTTGTACGGTAATACCTGCGGTAGTCGCCAGTTTTAACCAGCGGAGTTTCATTGCCCCTGCCAAAGAAATTCATGGTATTATCTGGCGCCTGCATAAAAGCCTGCAGGGTTATATCGGCTTTACCTACTGCCTGAATCCATTCTCCATTATATTTAATACGGAAGGCATCAGTAGCAAAAGAGTGGGTAACCATCAGCTGCTGCATACTTGAATAAGGTAACTTCCTAAATCCGTCTTTTTTAAAAAACCTAAAACCAAGACCCAGTAAAAATCCATCATCGCGGTTAAGGGCAGCGGTAGCAAGCGGCACCCATACATTATATAAATTGGTGGGAAGAAATCTGGTATTGAGGGTATCGTTAGACAAATGTTTTTGCATCCGGTTCTCATTACCAGTGAAAGTTATGCTGTCTGTTTGCCCGTATACCTTGACCTTTTTACGCGAGGCTTTCAGATCATACACCTTGTTACCATCTTTACCAATCAGCCTTAGTTTTATAGGAGAAGCACTCGTATTGATGCTAACCTTATCGTTACCATCAGCCACATAAATTCTGAGTTCTTTGGTAATATCAGGTTGGTATGTCATATCAGAAAGCAGCTCTTTTACCTCACCATCTTTGTCAATTTTATTAATCTGAACCCTCGTCCCACCGTTTGAACCATCAGAAATCAACAACTGCTCATTTTTATCGCTGCTATAAATATCTACAATATGGTTAATGAACCTGTAGTATCCGGCCATTGCAGCGGGCATATTATCCCGTCTTTGTTTGAGAATACTCAGCAACTCATTGTGGCGGATCCGATAAATTTCGGCAGGCATTCTTTTCAATCCGGCTTCAAGTACGTCATCAGTTTCTGCCTTCACAAATTCGTTCACTATTTGCATATAATCTGCATAGCTAAGCTGTGCATCGGGAAACTGTTTCAAAAACCTTGTTTTATAAAGGGAATATTTTATTCCAGGAAGTGTTGGGCCAAAGTCGCCAAGTAGCGGATCTATCCATGGTAAAGCCGCGATAGATGGAAATAATCCTTCATTTACATGGAATACCTGGTCACGGTCACGTGGTACGGCCTCATATAATTTTTCCTTTCCTTTTTTTGCATCTAACCATCGCCATTGATCCTCATGCCGATCCCAGTCGCCTACAAGTACATCCAACAGCCTTGCTCTCAAAAACTGCCTGCCATCAACGCGGTTATCATTGTCGTCATTTAGTTCCTTGACCATTTTGACTGTATTATCCGATTCTCCGCCCGGTTCGCGCTCTTCTAACAGGACAACCATTCCAGAAAATTCCTTATTATACTCGCCGAGAATATCATCGGGAGCAATAACACCAATTACAGGATTTGTATGGTGTACCTTTGCAGCCGCTGCGAGTGGTGGCATAATTAACGCAGAAAATGGATGCTGTCCGCTCATGGCGTCGTCTACCCAGTCAACGGCAAAAGTGCCCTTCAAATTTTCGGGCAATAGTTTTTCGGGTGTCTTTTCAACACTGCGGATCACCCATTCTTTACCCTGCTTATCAGCGAGACGCAAAGATTTGGATTGCATACCTCCCCCCTCTTTTACCGGTGCCAAACCTCCATAAACATTAGATATTTTAAGCAGGGGTAACCGGACTGAAGTTGTCCATTCTGTTCTATAATTCTTGCCGAAAAAAAAGTTATGCAGCCCGCTTTTACCACCGTAAGATGGATGGACTTTTATGGTAACACTGTCTGGAAAGTTTTGACCAGGCAATGACTTATCAATATGCGAATTTTGCGCCAATGCATATCCCGCAAACGATGTAAACAGTAATATTAATGGTAGTCTTTTAAGCATGAGGGTTATCTTTAAATAGTAAACAGGGTAAATTTACAGAAACAAGTATATTATTGCTTCTGTATACCTAAAATACACAATATTTAACTCAAAAATTATCCAGGCAACCTGACAGAACAAAAATTCCGGAAGATATTCGAAATTATAAATACGATTATTGTATAACTAATATATCAAGGCACGGTATTAAAACATTAAAAAAATCCTGCAATAATACTAATATTATTAGTATTATTGCAGGATGATAAAAGTTAGTGACGTCATATATGGAAACTTTAGCTTGCCAAAAATATTTGGTGACTTGATCCAAACGAGGGCTATTCAGCGATTGGGTAAAATACATCACAGTGGTGCTATATTTTTAGTCAATCCTGAAATATGCCATAGCAGGCTGGAACATTCAATTGGTGTAATGTTGTTAATCAGAGCCCTTGGTGGTACTGAATTGGAACAGATTGCCGGCCTTCTTCATGATATATCGCATACGGCATTTTCGCATGTTGGAGATTACGTTGTAGACAATACAGATGAAACCTATCATGAGCAATTATTCAGTGAAGTTCTTGCTGACTCTGAAATACCTGATATACTTGATAAACATGGTTATAGCGTAACCCAGGTAGTGAACGGCAATTTTACAATTCTTGAACAGCCCCTTCCCTATCTGTGTGCCGACCGGCTCGATTATACACTGAGGGACTCGGTACACGCCAGGTTAATTACCAGAGAGGAGGCTTCTGCTTTTGTTAAGACCGTAATGGTAGAAGAACATAAAATAGTGGTGAAGAATAAAGAAAGTGCATTTTGGATAGATCAGCTTTTTGAAAAATTAAACAGGGAATTGTTCAATGCTCCTTTGTACGTATATGCTAACCAACAGCTTGGAATCCTGATCAGGGAACTCATTAATAAAGGAGAAATTAAAGAAACTGACCTGTTAAAAGACGACACCTACCTGCTGAATAAACTAAGAAGTACTGCTTACGGCAATGACGCCGTTAAAGCTATCAAACAAAGAAGGGACTTTGCCACCTTTCTGAAAAAAGGCGCCAGTTTAAAGATCAAGGAGCGATTTCTTAAAGCTGACGTATCAACTTTGGTCTACTGACACTTTTAATACTTATCTAAGTTTGGACGGACCACAAGTATTTGGTAATTTCATATTGTATAAACTTATATAAATGAACCAGTCAAACAGAAGAAAATTTATTGGAACAGCTGCTATACTGACCGCCGCTACAGCTGCCGCGGCAATGCCTATCACAAATATGGAACAAAAATATCCTGTAGTACATCATGTGTTTTTCTGGCTGAAAAACCCCTCTTCCAAGGAAGATCGCGACAAGCTGATTGCCGGCGTAAAAACCCTGGCGAAAATAGAAACCGTACGTGAATTACGGGTAGGAGTAGTTGCCAGTACAGAAAAACGTGATGTAGTTGATAACAGCTGGGCTGTATCAGAACTGATATTTTTCAGTGACCTGGCCGGACAGGCAACCTATCAAACACATCCTGTACACCTTGAATTTGTGAAAAATTGCAGTCACCTTTGGGAAAAGGTGATCGTTTACGATGCTGTGGAAGCCTGATTTTATTATTTTTAGCCGGGGGTATGTTCAATATTATTAATTTTGAGCATACCCTGGAGGAAACTAGTCTGGATCAGCCAGTGGCAGGGTAAACCAAAATGTACTTCCCTGACCTAGCTGGCTTTCGACTCCAATCTGACCATCATTTTTCTTAATAATTTCGGCACATATATATAATCCCAAACCCAGCCCGGAATACTGAACACCACTGGTATCAACACGGTAATACCTGTCAAACAAATGCGTTAGTTTTTCCGATGGGATGCCAGGCCCTTCATCACTGACCAACACTTTTGCCATATTGTTTTCCTTAACGATATGAACCTTTATTTCCTTTACGTCGGGTGCGTACTTAATCGCATTATTGATAAAGTTAACCATCACCTGATCAATTTTTTCACTATCCGCCATAACTTCCAGCTGAAGATCCCCCGTGGTAATGATCTCATAGATGCCGCCCATTCTTACATGCTGGCAACAGTCGTCTATCACCTGCGCCAAAACAAACTTCGTTTTATTCACATGGAGGTGCCCCTGATTAAAACGGCTGGCATTGAGCAAGTCTTCAATTAGAATACCCACCTTATCTAAACTCCTGGTAGATACATCAATCAAAGAATTTAATATTTTGGGTGAAGGGTTATCCCTCATACGGTGAATGAGTTGAAGTGACGCTTTTAAACTTGTAATGGGCGTTTTCAGTTCATGGCTTGCAATACTGATAAAATCATCTTTTTGCTTTAATAACTCAAGCGTAGACTCGTCGTGTAATTTTTGAGCAGTGATATCGAGTGAGGTTCCTACAAAACGATAAGCAATTTTTTTGGAGTTAAAATATGCCTTACCTTTGAATTTAACCCACTTTAATCCGTTATTTTTGGTTTCTTTAGTTCTGAATTCCTTCTCAAATTCGCCATCCTGAAATCCGTTAAGGGCTTGTTTGAGGGAGAGATCGATATGATCCCTATCCTCCGGATGCATCAAATCAATAAAATTCACATAAGTAATTTCATCTTCAGTCGCCAGTCCTAACATAGCCTTGCTCCGATGGTCAAGAATCAGCTCACCTGTTAGGGGATTATAATCCCAGGTACCTAAACCTGCAGCATCAACCGCCAGTTTTAACCGCTCCTTACTTTCTTTGAACAGCAGTTCCACTTCAGCCAAACCTTCCTCTACTTTCCGCTTATCAGTCATGTCCTCAATGGCCAGAATAATCAGCTGTTCACCATTTACATTGTCCAGTTGTCGTGTATTTACACACATCACCCTCCTACCAATGGTTGGAAATACATGGGTCACTTCATAATCGGCAAATACCTTTTTTTCAGGAAGTATACCTTCAAGCAAATCGCGAAGCGCGGGTATATCCCATTGTTTATTGCCAAGGTCATAGAAATAACGACCCTCGGTTTCTTTATTTGTTACTTTGAATTTATTGTAAAAACCTCCGGTTGCGCGTTTTACCCTAAGGTTCTTATCAAGGATGATCAGCGGATCCCTGATAGTATTGATAATAGCCTCAGTATAAACCCTGGCATTGTTTAATTGTTCATTGCGGTCAACCAATTCAGTATTTACAATTGTTATCTCTTCATTGGTACTTAGTAATTCTTCTTTAGAAGTTTCCAGTTCTTCGTTTAAGCTTTGCAGCTCTTCACTGCCAGAGAGCAGCTCTTCATTTGCGCTTTGCAGTTCCTCGTTTACAGCTTCCTGTTCTTCAGTCACTATCCGCATCTCAGCCCTGCACTCCAACAATTCCTTTTCCAGTTGGTCGATCCTCAGGTCCCTTGGATCAGAAACATCTTTAATACCACCTCTTCCCAGTGGTAACTGGATAACCGGAAACGAGCCATTTTCGAACATGATCAGGTAATGCAGGTCAGCTGCATGGGTTAAAGGCGTAATCTCAATCGTCACATAGCGTTGCTGGCCATTTATATAATACAGCACATTTTCCTTCCTTGCCACAGCGGTTTCCCGTTTTGCCTGGTGTAACAAATTTCTAAGTTCGAAAGGCAAGCCTTCGCGCGCCATTTTCAATAAATTCAGACTAGCTTTCCCTGGAGAAGGAGCAAACCAGTTGTCAGTTATCCCACGGAACTGGATGATATCGTAATGTTCGTTTACAAGTACACCTGCAGGTGCATATTTCGATAAGATAATATCGTCTGCAATTTTGAATACATCAAGATTACCTGTATCGCTTTGAATACCTTTGTCGAGGTTTTTAAAATTGCGTTCACTCATCTCTGAGCTTATCTGCATAAATCTTTTACGCGCAGCATTGCGCCTGAAAAAACGTTCTAAATTGTTATACGTTGTAAAAAGGTCTTCATTCTTACCAATACTTTCAGATTTACCCAACATTAAAAACCCTTCCTCATTCAATGAATAATGGAAGGTAGCAAACACTCGTTTTTGCAGCACTGGTTCAAGATAAATCAATACATTCCTGCAGCTGATAAGATCTACTTTTGAGAATGGAGGATCCTTAAGGAGATTGTGGTGCGCAAAAACGCACATGTCCCTGATCGTTTTGCTGACAAGGTAATTACTGTCGATTTTGGTGAAAAACTGCTTCAACCTGTTTTTGGAAATGCCTTCTATATCAGATGTTCTATAAATACCAGTTCTCGCTTTTGCTATAGCGATTTCAGAAACGTCAGTTGCAAAAATCTGAATTTTCATCGCAGCTGCGTTTTCTCCAAGGTATTCTTGTAAACAAATTGCAATAGAATATGCCTCCTCACCCGTTGCACAGCCGGCAACCCAGATCCGTAGGGGATCATTTCCTGTTTTCTTTTTAATCAACGCTGGGAGGATGATCTGGCACAATACCTCAAAACTTGCCGGATCACGGAAAAAACTGGTTACCGATATCAGCATGTCATTGTACAATGCGTCTTGCTCAATTTTATGTTCCCTGAGATATGTGAGATATTCTGATGGTTGTTCTATTTTACAGAGCGCCATACGGCGTACAATGCGTCTTTTTAACGTGCTAGGCTTATAATATGCAAAATCAACACCCCGGCGAACACGAAGTACAGTAAGCAGCTGTTTAAAAACTTCTTCATCTTTCTCGGGTACGGTGTTTTTAATCTCAGCTTTAGAGTATTCAGTATGAAAGGGATGATTGATTGCTAACAAATGCTCAGCGATTTTTGCAGGTGGTAAAACAAAATCTACCAGACCGGAATTAACTGCACTTCTGGGCATGCTTTCATAAGCCGCTGAAGCTTCATCCTGCGCAAAACTAATGCCGCCATAAGCCTTAATTACTTCCAGCCCTAACGTACCATCATTTAAAGCCCCTGAAAGAACGACGCCCACAGCATAGCTTTGGTGGACCACCGCCAATGACGAAAAAAACAAATCAATGATTTTTACTTTAAAGTGTTTATCGTCTAAAGGCTCCAGTTGGAGCACACCGTCAGTAGCGGTAACAATCTTGTTAACAGGTATGATATAAAAATTATCTACCTCCAGGTGTATATTATTTGTAATCTGTTGTACAGGGATTTTTGAGATTTTACGAAGTAGCTCAGGCAATACACTTTCATGGTCGGGACTTAGGTGCTGTACAAACACATAGGCCATCCCCGATTTTTCGGGAATTGCCTTTATAAACTGACTAATGGCTTCTAATCCCCCTGCCGATGCTCCAATTCCTACTACAGGAAATTGATTGGGTGATACAGACTCATCTGCAGGCATTTTTATTTCATTCATTAAATTGGCTTAAGATAAAATTAAAACGGTGATGACCCCTTTTTAATGGCTTGTAGATGAGTTTTGATACTCCTGCATGCGGAAGGATATGCTAAAGGTAACCTTAATTAAAGGTTAAATGAAATTAACAGTCCGGTTCATTTTTATGATGAGAATCATAAAGAAAAAAAAAGCCGTTTCTTTCAACTGAATGAAGGAAACGGCGCTTTGATTAAATGAGATATTATGCGAATTTAAGCCACGAACTTCGTTCTGTGTAACCTTCAACAACCTGTACGGTATTGTCGAATTTAAATGAGCAGATCAATGCTGCCACCTCTTGTTGAACCGTAACTATACAATTTTGCACAAGGTCATTTCTGAAGCCTTTTGCACCCAGATCAAGTACGTAGCTTACACAGATAATCCTGGCCAGTATTTTACCTAAATCAACCAGTTTACGTTGTGAAAGCACTTGATTTAAAGAAAAACTAAGTTCATTTTTAAAATGAACACAGGCTTCTGATGTGAGAGCGAAGCCTTGCAGGAAATCAAAAAGCTGCGATTGCTTCTGTTTTTTCATCATTCTGGTAACCATCTCTGCAATCTGCGCGTACAACATTTCATTAGATCCTTCAAAGATCTGAAAAGGCCTGCTGTCCATAATACCACGGCCTCCAATATGACTAAGACGATATCCGTTTGCGCCAGAAAGCTGTACCAGCAGATGAGCACATTCCTGCATAAGGTCTGTCACAACAGCTTTCATTGTATTGGCTTCCATACCTTCAGTTGCCAGATTATAGGCAATACCGCTAATTTCACTGCTTTTGGCACACATTGCTGAACATATAGTGTAGGCAGACTGCATTCTTGATATTTGAAACTGCACCTGGTCAATAGCGAGCAGGTTCCCAGTTCCGACCACCCTTGATGTACAATGCGAAATTGCTTCGTCAAGCATTCTTTTGATAAAGCCCATTCCCATTCCCGGGAACTGCATACGGCTCCTGTGTAAGATATCGAGCATCATCTTGATACCTGTTGTTTCTGGCTGTAGTTTGAAATTTGCCGGGACTTCCAGGTCAAGTTTATTCAGCCCATACGGAATCATGTAAAGTCCTGCATTATCATACAGTTCTTCTACAACAATCTTTTGTTTTGCAATGCTATTATCAGAGATAAAAAAATCTATATCCCGGCCCAGTTCACCGTTATCCAGTGCCTTACGGGATGCGATGATCCAGTAATCAGCCAATCCGGTAAGTCCCTGCCAATGTTTGGTACCTTTAATTTTGTATCCATTTTCTACTTCCTGGTTCATGGTTTTCATGTTCAATGCATCACTGCCATAATCTGGCTCAGTAATCATTAACCCACCCATGTTCTGGTTTTCTAGAAAACGGTCGAATATTGCTTTTTTGACCGACTCATCAGCATATTTTGAAACAGGCTCTAAAAATAAGGCTATATTAATTCCGAAAGTGAGTGACAGAGGGAGCGATTCATAAGAGGCTGCTGCAAGGATTCCCAGGCATTCTTTAACAATACTTCCGCGTCCGCCAAATTGTTCAGGAATTGCTACCGATAAAGGCCTTTCGGCCAGAATCTCATTCATCAGTTGAGGCGGAAGGCCGCGCTCTGAACTTAATTTATCGATGTCTTCTTTTTCGTGAAATAAATGTTTCAGTGTTTTTTCAAAATCCTTTAGGAATTCTGAGAATTTGATGTCGGTCAATGTCATATATAAATGTAATTATCTTATTAGATCTTATGGAATGAAATTCGAAGATACTGCTGTCACAGTTAGTATCAAGTGATATTGGTCATTTTTTCTGAAACATTTCAAAAATCCTTAAGATATTTTATTTTTTTGCGTCACTCTTTAAAGCGCTTATTTACATAAAGTATGTAAGGTACTATAAATATTGCAAAGTTATTATTTATAATCATACCAAATAGGACATTTTATAGATATTTAACTATTTTATTATTCATTCCCGCCGGAACCTGTATTTAAAATAAAGCAGATTCTTATCTTCGCCAAAAAATATATGCTTGATATTGTTTACCAGGACGACCACATTATAGCAATCAATAAACCTCATGGCTTATTGGTGCACCGTTCTTCTATTGCAAGCGATGCTAAAGAATTTGCCCTGCAGTTACTCCGGGACCAAATAAACCGGTACGTGAGTCCTGTTCACCGCCTTGATAGAAAAACTGGTGGGTTATTGCTATTTGCTTTTGAGAAAGAAGTCGAAATTGCATTACATAAACAGTTTCAGGAAGGATTGGTAAAGAAAAAGTATCTGGCAATTTTGAGGGGTTATGCGCCGGACAGCCAGGATATAGATTATCCCCTTGTAAAAGAAAACGGAATGATACAGGACGCTTTCACCTCATTTATCACTTTAAAAAGGGCGGAACTGAATATCCCTTTTGGTCAGCATCCCACTTCCAGATACTCATTAGTAGAAGCCTCACCCACTACCGGCAGGATGCACCAACTTAGAAAACACTTTGCGCATATTTTTTATCCCATTATCGGCGATAGAAAACATGGCTGCAATAAACAGAACAAATTTTTTAAGGAGCAATGGGAAATGACAACAATGCTGTTACACGCCTCCGAATTATCCTTTACACACCCGGTGACTAAAGCCCAAATTAACCTTACAGCGCCCGTTCACGATGAATTTATGAGGGTAATGAAGCTAATGAACTGGTAATATTTTTATTTGCGTTATCAGCTGGCAGACCAAAAAAATTCATTAAACTTGTAAAAGCTTTAGTGGTGTCTGTAACAGACTGAGATCATACACTTTGCACCTGATCTGGATTATACCAGCGTAGGAAAAAGCAAATGAATTCTATTCTCCCGTCCGGGAGACACTTTTAGCTGTATTTATTGTATTGATGATTTCATCACCATTGAAAGGTATTTGCTATGAAAACGAAAATCTGGAATTATATTGCCGCAGTAAGAAATAGTTCACCACTGGTACACAGTATTACCAATTACGTGGTAATGAACAATACCGCCAATGCCTTGCTGGCGGTGGGTGCCTCCCCTATAATGGCACATGCGCATGCAGAAATGAAAGATATGGTGAAAATTGCCGGGTCGCTGGTGATCAACATTGGTACGCTCGACGAATACTGGGTGGAAAGTATGCAGATCGCCATTGCTGAAGCAGAATCCCTCAAAAAACCCTGGATACTCGACCCAGTTGGTGCTGGAGCTACCCCCTATCGTAATTCCGTGCTGGAAGAACTCCTTGGCAGATGGCATCCTTCGGTGATACGGGGCAATGCATCGGAAATTATGTCGCTCGCACACATGAGTACCCAAACTAAAGGTGTCGACAGCCTCAACCACACTGAAGAAGCTATTGGAGCGGCAATTCATCTGAATGAAATTACAGGTGCTATCATCTGCGTTTCAGGTGCTACTGACACCATTATAGATCAGGGACGGGTCGTTTTGTTAAAGAACGGTGATCCTCTAATGGCGAAGGTAACAGGCATGGGATGTACGGCCACGGCCCTTATCGCCGCATTTTGTGCAACAAATCCAGATGAACTTTTTGAATCTACTATCGCAGCCATGGCATTAATGGGCGTTGCGGGCGAACTGGCAGCAACACTTTCGTCCGGGCCAGGAAGCCTGCAGATGCATTTTCTGGATATGCTGTCAACGGTAAATGCTGAAGAATTTGACCGCTTACTCATTCTGGAAGAGAAATATGCCAGTGTTTAACTATAAACTTTATTTGGTTACAGACCAAAAGGCATGCTTGCAAAAAGACTTTTTTGAGGTGGTGGAAGCAGCAGTAAAGGGCGGCGTGGATATTGTACAAATCCGCGAAAAAATGCTCAGCGAACATGATTTTCTCAAAAAGAGCCTGCGGCTAAAAGACCTTCTCGACAACTATAATGTTCCGCTAATTGTAAATGACTCTCTTCCCGTTGCCTTAAAAAGCAAGGCAGCAGGAATACATGTTGGCAATTCCGATTTATCACCCGTTGGACTCAGGGCAGAAATGCCGGCAGGAATTGTTGGGTATTCCTTAGAACATATTGATCAGCTAAGATCTGCAAATGCAGCAGTTGCCGATTATATTGCGTTAAGTCCAATTTACGCGACGGCTACAAAGACAGATACTATCATAGAGTGGGGACTTGAGGGTATCCGCCTCGTCCGCTCACTTAGTACCGCTCCACTTGTGGCAATCGGAAACATCCATGCTGCTAACGCGGCTGCTATTATCAGTGCAGGTGCGACTTGCCTGGCGGTAGTATCAGCTATCTGTTCTGCACAGGATCCTGAACGTGCAGCGGCGACAATCAGAAACGAAATTGAAAAAGCAACCCCCTGAAATGAAAATCTATAAGTATCCCTCAGTCCTGACAATTGCCGGTTCCGATAGCGGCGGCGGTGCAGGCATCCAGGCAGATCTGAAAACCTTTTCCGCGTTAGGTTGCTTTGGAACATCCGCGATCACGGCCATAACCGTTCAAAATACCGTGGGCGTAAGTGGTATACATAGCATTCCAGCAGCAATTGTTCGGGGACAAATTAAAGCGGTTATGGACGACATTGCACCTTCGTCTATAAAAATTGGAATGGTACACAGCTCAGAACTTGCCAACGCAATTAGCGAAAGTTTGATGGCATATCCCACGACGCCGGTGGTGTATGACCCCGTTATGGTAGCAACCAGCGGAGACCAGTTGATAGAACACAATACAGTGTCAGTCTTAAAGACGGTGCTGTTTCCTATGATGACCTTGATCACACCTAATCTTGACGAAGGAGAACTTCTGGTACAACAGAAAATCACCAATGTGGACGATATGCGATTCGCAGCAAAAAAGCTTTTAGAAACGGGTTGTTCTGCGGTTTTATTAAAAGGCGGTCATCTGAAAGGTCCAAAACTTTATGATGTTTACGTTAATCAAGATGGTAAAGAGCGGATCTTTGAATCCAGCTACATAGATAGCAAAAACGTACACGGTACAGGATGCACACTTTCATCCGCTATCGCAGCTTACCTTTCACTGCATTATAGTCTGGAAGATGCGATAGAAAAAGCGCGATTATACGTTAATGAGGGCATCCGTCATGGTGCAAATGTGAGAACAGGCAATGGACACGGACCTTTAAATCATTTTTTTAACCCACAAAAACTACAGCTACATGAAATGGAGTGATAATGCATGGAATGAAATAGACGGTATTTATAATAGTATTATAAATATGCCTTTTAACAAAGAATTACTCTCGGGTGAACTGTTGAAAGACAAGTTTCAGTTTTACATGCAGCAGGATGCGCTGTACCTGACTGAATTTAGCAGGGCATTGGCATTAATTGCCGCAAGATGTTTCAACAATGCGTACACGCTAGACTATATCCGCTTTGCTGAAGGCGCAGTCGTAGTTGAAAAGTCGCTACATGAAGGATATTTCCAACAATTTGAGGTGACAGAAAACGCAGAGATTTCCCCCACTTGTCAAAATTACACACAGTTTCTCCTTACCAAATCAGCGCTGGGCCAGGTTGAAGTAGCTATGGCAGCTGTACTGCCGTGTTTTTGGATCTATAAACGGGTGGGCGATTATATCTACGAAAATCAGAATAGCCCGAAAAATCCTTACCAGGACTGGATCAACACTTATGCTGGTGAAGAATTTGGACTCCTGGTGGAAAAGGCAATTAACATTTGTGATGATGTGGCATCCGCTTGCTCTTCAGCACAACAGGAAGACATGACCAAAGCGTTTGTGATGGCCTCAAAATTAGAATGGATGTTCTGGGACAGCGCCTACAGAATGGAGCAATGGCCAATTTAATCTATTCATCTTTTGTAAACGGAAATGCTCCGCCACCTTGTTTTAAGGTAAATTCACCAAATATTGGTCTGAATTCCATCACAATGCCCGCTAGTGCAAAACCAAATTTATCCTTAGCCAGGGGTTTTAACGCGAATGGCGCCTGTCCGGTAGCCTGCGCCATCAGGCTAGTGCCGTCCCTGGTTACAACTATCTTGATAGGGATCCGCAGACTGGAATAATTTCCAACATATTTGTCCAGTTCTGCAATAGTAAGCACCGGGGTTTTGAAAACCGGAATGGAGTAAGGTAGATTGAAATAAATTTTTAGAGCGCCGTTTACCAATTCTTTAACTGGGTAATCGACACCATTTGAACAATATGCATAGGCTACCTTTTCTTCCGGAAAATATCCAACCACGGATGAAAAACCGTCAATGTCCCCGTTGTGGCCGAATGCTTTCTTAGCACCTAGAGGTATCTGAAAGAGCCCCATACCAAACCCATCCTGAATTGTTTTCATTAAAGTCAGGTGTTCTGTATTGATGAGTTTTCCAGTAAACAAACCTTCAATAAATTTAACCAAATCTGTTGGTGTTGATACAACTGCCCCAGCACCGGCTGGTATGCTCATGTCTGTCTCGGGCATTTGCCGCCATACATTACTGAACTGATATGAAAGTGCTTCATTTTTAGCTGGTTCTGCCTTACCGCCGTAATAAGTATCGAGTAGCCCGAGCTTACGTGTAATCTTTTGTTTTAACGTTTCTGCATAGGTCTTTTTAGTAATGTCTTCTATAATATATCCTAATAAAACATAGTTTGTATTGCTGTATTCTGCCTTAGTATCTGGCGTGAAATCAGAAGGTTGGGCAGCAAAAACAGCCAGCATTTCTGTTCTTGTACGTGGGTTTACCATATAGGTCTGGTAGGCAGTATCTGCTACAAAATTATACAGGCCGCTTCGATGTGAAAGCATCTGCGCAATAGTGATCTGTTCTGCATTTGGCAATTGCGGAAAATAAACAGATAACTTGGTATCCAATGTTAATTTGCCTTCTTCAATAAGCTGGAAAATCATTGTGGCAGTAAACATTTTACTGATAGATCCGATCCGATAGTGCGTTTTAATATTCGCCTGAGTCAGCTTTCCGGCACTTACATTGCTGTAACCAACTGCCTTTTGAAATGCGATACTCCCGTTTTTTGATATAGCCAGACTACCCATTGCCTGATTATCCGCAGCAGCCGCGCCTAACAGGCTATCAATTTTTAGTTTATTTACAGTCTGCCCCAGGCTGACCGTACTAACAGCAACCAGCGCGACCCCGGTAAAAGCAATAAACAACAGAACGCTTAAAATATATTTTTTCATGGCGGGGCGTACTAAAAGGACTATGAGAGAACGCAGCAATCCAGATTTTATGATCATTTTCCAAATATAAATAATAAAAACATTCGGTCTGGCCCATTGTTAAGCTAAAAAAAGAATAGAAATGGAAAACGGAAAAAAACACGAAGAAGACGAAAACCAGGCTTCTAAAGACCAATATAAAAAACAGGAAAACGAAGGTGAACAAGGCAATCAATACTCAGAAGATCAAGGTGAAGATGAAAATGGGCCGAAACCTTCAGCAGACGAGCAGGGGTAATTCTGCATCGCACCCATCTTCTACAAATAGTGCAAGGCGCTTTAATATGCGCAGTTGTTTAAAATGTACTTGTCCATCTCCATAGGCAGTAAGAGGCATATCTATATCAGAACAGGAATCTCCGCCCTTGCATTTTACCTGGATTCATCAATATTTACAAAATTCTCAATGAGTGCGAGATTTTAACCTTAGGGCTTATGATTTACGGGATAAATTTATTTGTCTCTCCTGAGATTTTAAGATAAGTGAATATTTAATAAAAAAATTCATGATTTGATAATTGTTTTACTAAATTAAACCGTCAAGTATAACTATTAGCTCTCAGACCGATGAAAAAAATCATTTTAATGATTATTTTTTGCTGCGCATACTCTACAGCAATGTCTGCACAAATTACTATAGAACTACCTGTTACCTACAGAGCAGATCTGTTATACATCACGCTAGCGGCCTCTTTTCTTTATATTATTTATCTGCGGCAAAGAAAGCGCTTTGCGTTTTCTCAATTAAGATATGAGGAAGAACAGGAGAGGATCAATTATTTACGCCAGCTGGAGAGAGACAGGAATGAAAAAGACAAGATCACACTTATTAAGAATAATCTTGAAGCCGAATTACAATTGAAGAACGAAGAACTTGCCACGGTTAAAATGCATTTGATAGAACGCGGAGGCGTACTCGTAAATATCAAACAGGAATTGGTAACACTAATGAAAAAAACAAGCATTCCTAATATAGAACATGACTTCAAAAACATTTTAAAGATATTAGATGAGATTGAAAAAAAGTCAGATGACTGGGATCAGTTTGCCATATATTTTGATCAGGTTCACAACAATTTTCTTAGCTGCGCCAAGGCTAAATATCCATGCCTAAGTTCTACCGACTTAAAATTATGTGCATATCTTCGCTTGAACCTAAGCTCCAAAGAAATTGCGCAACTGATGAATATCTCGTTAAAAGGTGTTGAAATCAGTAGGTACCGCCTGCGTAAAAAGCTGCAATTGCCAACTGAAACTAATCTTTATAATTTTTTAATAAACATTCCAGGCGCCTGCTGATGCCTATATTGAAATATACATCATTACAACTTTAACCTGATCCTTTTCTTTTCCAATAAACCAACCAGGGCTATCAAAAGGAAAGATATTGCGAAAGAACGCAATAAGCCTGCAGTCCCTGTATTGATAAACAAAGGATATTTTATCAGAAACAATTGTAACAGAAAAACCTGAAAATATGGCATCAGGTAGCAGGTGAGCGTACTGGTCCCTGCTGGGCTGATCCATTTGAACCAATTTTTCTTTCCTTTCACATCCACCAGGAATATGACTATTTCAAAAACCAATATAGTGATACCACTGCAGATAAAAACCCAGGCAGGAGTGGAATGAATTTTAGAGATCCCGTCCGCGTACGGACGTAAAAGCAGTCCGGCGGTAATAAGGACAATACCTATCAATGATAGAATCAGCCATAAACGCTGCGTTTTACCCCTGGCTGTCAGCTGTGTGTAGATCCCCGATATAATAATCCCTCCCATCGTTAACGTTGCCGATGCACCATCACCAATAACCCAAAATTTTAAACCCATAAGCCCCATGTGCGAACCGATATTGATTAAGGCAAGAATCAGCCAGCATGTGATAAGTATGTATAAATTCCCCCTGCAGAACAAATACAGGACCGCACAAACGAGGTATGACCAGCCAATAATACCAAGGATTCCCCACCAGTAAGGTTTCATCCACACGGGCTGTTCTGCTGTGCCTCCCTTGTACAGAATGGCCATCGCAATCAGCAAAAATATACCTCCCCCGATAGAAAGATGTTTTCTATTTTTGGGCATACTATCAGGATAATCCAGCCAAATCAAAAAGAAAGCGAAAGTAATGGCCAGCGCCCATACTGCCTTGGGTAATAATGCAGCAGGACTATATTCTTCAAGGTTTACGTGGTAAAACCCTATAATCAGAAGAGAGGCGCCTCTAATGAGGATGTAGGTAAGAATTGACGCAAATGACTTTCCCTGGTTAATTTTATTATTGATGGCAAAAGGCAGTGAAAGCCCCACAATCAGTAAAAAGGCAGGAAAAATTATATCTGCAAACCCCAAGGCATCTGCACTTGCTTCGGCATGTTCTATCCAGAGAGGTATATCTTTCACACCGCTCGACTCATTTACAAATATCATTAAAAACATGGTGACTGCCCTCAGTACATCGATAGATAACAAGCGCTTTGGTAATTGTTGCATAGAACAAAACTAACTTTTGATTGTGGCCCCACCAAATTATGGCCCACTACATTACCTCTACTCAAATTTTAAAGATGCATTTATAACAGATGTTCCCTTCTGATCCCCAGTCTTTTGATTTTAGAATTCAATGTACTGGGCGGAACTCCAAGCAAGGCCGCCGCTCCACCCTTGCCTGCAATTCTTCCTTTGCAGAATTTAAGCATGTCAAGAATATGGTCGCGCTCATTTTCGTCCAGAGTCTTTATTACCGTATCGGCCCGATCAGGTAGTGGATGAACCTTGTTTGACTGATTAGGTAGATGAATTTCCTGAATGCTTTCCCCGGTAGCGAGCAAAATACTTCTTTCGATCAGGTGCTCAAACTCCCTTACATTTCCTGGCCAGTCATATTGCATCAGTTCTTCCAGACTATTGTGGCTAAAAGTATTTATCCTTTTGCCCGTTTTTCTTGAATAGTGCCTTATAAAGTGCGCAGCCAGCAATGGGATATCTTCACGGTGATGCCTCAACGGCGGCAACTGAATCGGAAAAATATTAAGACGGTAGTAAAGATCACTTCTAAACTTTCCCTCTGCCATTTCCTTCAGCAGATCGCGATTGGTGGCCGCTATAATCCTCACATCAATTTTAATTGTGTTTTTACCGCCTATCCTTTCTATTTCTTTTTCCTGCAAAGCCCTTAGCATTTTTACCTGTAACTCAGGTGGCATTTCCCCAATTTCATCCAAAAATAACGTACCCTGGTGTGC
>Ga0247815_10000490_pt1 | contig 31070 bp, 27 predicted proteins | sample UWRJL194509B1_FD_181014 | JGI IMG/M metagenome (GOLD analysis project Ga0247815, IMG submission 181014) | Plant litter microbial communities from Arlington Agricultural Research Station in Wisconsin, United States - UWRJ-L194-509B-1 | ecosystem: Environmental > Terrestrial > Plant litter >...
GCCGGCCTGCCCAACCCGATGAGCGACACCGGTTTCGACGAGCTGCCGGCCGACACCTCGGCGCTGCTGCGCGAGTTCGCCGACGCCGGCTTCGTCAACATCGCCGGCGGCTGCTGCGGCACCACGCCGGACCACATCCAGGCCATCGGCGCGATGCTGGCGACCACCAAGCCGCGCGAAATCCCCGACGTGCCGGTGGCGCAGCGCCTGTCCGGTCTGGAGCCGTTCACCATCGACGACAGCTCGCTGTTCGTCAACGTCGGCGAGCGTACCAACGTCACCGGCTCGAAAGCGTTCGCGCGCATGATCCTCAACGAGCAGTACGACGAGGCACTGAGCGTCGCCCGCCAGCAAGTGGAAAACGGCGCCCAGGTCATCGACATCAACATGGACGAGGCGATGCTGGATTCGCAGGCCGCGATGACGCGCTTCCTCAACCTGATCGCCTCCGAGCCGGACATCTCGCGCGTGCCGATCATGATCGACTCGTCGAAGTGGTCGGTCATCGAAGCCGGCCTGAAGTGCGTACAGGGCAAGTCCATCGTCAACTCGATCTCGATGAAGGAAGGCGAGGAGGAATTCATCCGCCAGGCCAAGCTGTGCCTGAGCTACGGTGCCGCCGTGATCGTCATGGCCTTCGATGAAAAAGGCCAGGCCGACACCTTCGAGCGTAAGACCGAGATCTGCGCCCGCGCCTACAAACTGCTGACCGAGACTGTCGGCTTCCCGCCGGAAGACATCATCTTCGACCCGAACATCTTCGCCATCGCCACCGGCATCGACGAGCACAACAACTACGCGGTGGACTTCATCAACGCCACCCGCTGGATCAAAGAGAACCTGCCGCACGCCAAAATTTCCGGCGGCGTCTCCAACGTCTCGTTCTCGTTCCGCGGCAACGACCCGGCGCGCGAAGCGATCCACACCGTGTTCCTGTACCACGCCATCAAGGCCGGCATGACGATGGGCATCGTCAACGCCGGCATGGTCGGCGTCTACGACGACCTGCCGGCAGAGTTGCGCGAGCGGGTCGAGGATGTGGTGCTGAACCGCCGCGACGACGCCACCGAACGCATGATCGACATCGCCGGCACCTTGAAGGCCGGCGCCGGCAAGCAGGACGTGCAGAACCTGGAATGGCGCAACGGCCCGGTCGAGAAACGGCTGGCGCACGCGCTGGTGCACGGCATCACCCAGTTCATCACCGACGACACCGAAGAGATGCGCCAGCAATTGCTGGCGGCCAGCGGCGGCCGCCCGATCCACGTCATCGAAGGCCCGCTGATGGACGGCATGAACATCGTCGGCGACCTGTTCGGCCAGGGCAAGATGTTCCTGCCGCAGGTGGTCAAGTCGGCGCGCGTGATGAAGCAGGCGGTGGCCCACCTGATCCCGTTCATCGAGGAAGAAAAACTGCTGGAGGAACAGCGCACCGGCATCGTCGCCAAGCCGAAGGGCAAGATCATCATCGCCACCGTCAAGGGCGACGTGCACGACATCGGCAAGAACATCGTCTCGGTGGTGCTGCAATGCAATAACTTCGAAGTGGTCAACATGGGCGTGATGGTGCCGGCGTCCGAGATCCTGGCGCGCGCCAAGGTCGAGAACGCCGACATCATCGGCCTGTCCGGCCTGATCACGCCGTCGCTGGAGGAAATGGCGCACGTGGCGAAAGAGATGCAGCGCGACGAGCACTTCCGCATGCTGAAGATCCCGCTGCTGATCGGCGGCGCCACCACCAGCCGCGCCCACACCGCCGTCAAGATCGCCCACAACTACGAAGGCCCGGTGGTGTACGTGCCGGACGCGTCGCGCTCGGTGTCGGTGGCGCAATCGCTGCTGACGCCGGAAAGCCGCGAGCAGTACATCGACGAGATCGCCAAGGACTACGTGCGCATCCGCGAGCAGCACGCCAACAAGAAGGCGCTGCCGATCCTGACGCTGAAGGACGCGCGCGCCAACAAGATGGTGGTGCCGTTCAGCGGCGCCGGCGCGCCGGTGAAGCCGAAGTTCATCGGCCGGCGCGAATTCAAGAACGTCGACCTGGCGGCCGTGGCGCGTTATATCGACTGGGGTCCGTTCTTCCAGACCTGGGACCTGGCCGGTCCGTTCCCGGCGATCCTGACCGACGAGGTGGTCGGCGAAGCGGCGACCAAGGTGTACGAGGAAGGCCAGGCGCTGCTCAAGCGCATCATCGACGGCCGCTGGCTGACCGCCAACGGCGTGGTCGCGCTGCTGCCGGCCAACACCGTCAACGACGACGACATCGAGATCTACACCGACGACAGCCGCACCACGGTCGACTTCACCTACTACGGCCTGCGCCAGCAAGGCGTCAAGCCGGTGGTCGACGGCGTGCAGCGTCCGAATCAGTGCCTGGCCGACTTCATCGCCGGCAAGGATAGCGGCGTCAAGGATTACATCGGCATGTTCGCCGTCACCGCCGGGCTGGGCATCGAAAAGTACGAGAAGCGCTTTGAAGACGCGCACGACGACTACTCGTCGATCATGCTGAAATCGCTGGCCGACCGCCTGGCCGAAGCGTTCGCCGAATACCTGCACGAGCGCGTGCGCACCGACCTGTGGGGTTACGGCGTCGGCGAGACGCTGAGCAACGACGACATGATCGCCGAGAAGTACATCGGCATCCGCCCGGCGCCGGGCTACCCGGCCTGCCCGGAGCACACCGTCAAGCGCGACATGTTCAAGACCTTGCAGGCGGAGGACGTCGGCATGCAGCTGACGGAATCGTTCGCCATGTATCCGGGCGCGGCGGTGTGCGGCTTCTACTTCGCGCATCCGGAATCGAAATACTTCGTGGTCGGCAAGATCGGCGAAGACCAGCTAGCCGACATGGTCGCGCGCCGCAAGGTCGACCGCGCCGACATGGAACGCTGGCTGGCGCCTAACCTCAGCTGATGTCTAAAACTCCGGGGTCAGAGCTAAAAACTGGACACGGGCTCTACCGTAGCGCAGCTACGGTAGAGCCCGTGTCCAGTTTTTAGCTCTGACCCCGGAGTTGACGTAGCGCCTGGGCGGCTGTCCCAGCACGCGCTTGAAGGCGTTGCCGAACGCGCTTTCGGACGAGTAGCCGGCCGCCGTCGCAGCTTCCGCCACCGTGGCGCGGCCGTTGCGCAGCGCCTGGCTGGCGAGGTGCATCCGCCAGCGGATCAGATAGTCGAGCGGCGGCACGCCCACGATGTCCTTGAAGCGCGCGGCGAAGCCGGAGCGAGACATGTGCGCGCAGTCGGCCAACTCCGGCAACGTCCACGGCCGCGCCGGCGACGCGTGCATCGCCTGCAGCGCCCGCCGCAGGCTGGCGTCGGCCATCGCGCCCAGCCAGCCCTTGGCGGACGGGCCGGCGGCGGCCAGGTGCTCGCGCATCAATTCAATGAACATCATCTGCATCAACTGCCGCGCTTGCAGTGCGCCGCCCGGCGCCTGCTGCTCCAACTCCGCCACCAGTCGCGCCAGCAACCACTGCACCGTTTGCGCCCGCGCCGCGCCGGCCGGCAGATGGACCACGGCTGGCAACGCGTCGACCAGCAACGGCGCCACCGCCGCGTCCAGCGTCATCTTGCCGCCGACCACGTAAAACGCGTCGCCCTCGCCCATGCGCGCGACGCCGTTGACGGCGTCGGCAAACACCTCGGCGGCCGACCCCGGCGCCAAGTCCAGATCGCTGGCGATGGTGAACGGCAGCCCCTTGGACAGCATGAAACAGTCCCCCGCATGCAGGCGCAGCGGCGGTTCACCGTCAAGTTGCAGCCAGGCGTCGCCGCGCACCACGGCGTTGAATTTCAGGCCGTCGTGGGCCGACACGTGCACCGACCACGCGCCGCCCGCCACCAGCCCGGTCGACACCACGCTGCGCGCGTCGAGCAAGGTCAGCACATCGGAAAGTGGATCATTCATGGATTTTCGCGATATAAAATTAGATAAACCAGCATATATTATCCAGTGATCGTCCCGCATAGTACAGCCTCACAGCAAAGGAGCCGCACCATGCCATCACCGCAAGCACCGATTCATTCCGGCTACGACGCCGCCAGCACCGCCGCGCAGGTCATCAAGGGCATCAGCCTCGCCGGCAAGACCGCCATCGTCACCGGCGGCTATTCGGGCCTGGGCCTGGAAACCGTACGCGTGCTGGCCGGCGCCGGCGCCGACGTCATCGTCCCGGCCCGCTCGCCCGAACGCGCGCAGGTGGCGATCGACGGCCTCGGCCTGTCCGGCATCCACGTCCAGGCGCTGGACCTGCAAGACCCCGTCTCCATCGCCGCGCTGGCCGACGCCTTCCTCGCCGGCGGCCAGCCGCTGCATCTGCTGATCAACAGCGCTGGCGTCATGGCCTCGCCGCTGCAACGCGACGCGCGCGGCTACGAGTCGCAGTTCTCCACCAATCACCTGGGCCACTTCCAGCTGACCCGCCGCCTGTGGCCGGCGCTGCAACGGGCGCAAGGCGCGCGCGTGGTCGCGGTGTCGTCGCGCGGCCACCATATCGCGCCGGTCGATTTCGACGACGTCCATTTCGAGCGCCGCGCCTACGACAAGTGGGTGGCCTACGGCCAGGCCAAGACCGCCAACGCGCTGTTCGCGGTCGGCGCCGACGCGCGCGGCGAGCGCGACGGCATCCGCGCGTTCTCGCTGCATCCGGGCAGCGTGCTGGGTCCGCTGGCGCGCCATTTGACGGCCGATGAGATCGCCTCCTTCGGCGTGCACGACGAGGCCGGCCAGGTGATCAACGCGCCGGAACGCGACATGAAAAACGTGGCGCAGGGCGCGGCCACAACTGTCTGGTGCGCCACCAGCCCGATGCTCGACGGCATGGGCGGCGTGTATTGCGAGAACAGCGATATCGCCGAGCTCACCCGCGACGGGCAAAAATACGGCGTACGCCGCTGGGCCGCCGACGCCGCCCTCGCCGAACGGCTCTGGCTGCTCAGCGAGGCGATGACCGCTTGATTATTCGAACGACTTGCGCGTTCCTAACGATTTGGCTGGATTTTTCACGCGGCGTAAAATCGACCTCACGGAAAACCGTCCCGCCGGGTTTCGCCGGTGGGCGCGTGGACCGAGTTGAGAACGCCGCCATCCGGCGGCTTGACCAAGGGAGGTAATATGGAAACAAATCCAACCGTCAAACGCTGGCAAGACCAGCTGATCTTGCTACTGGGGTTGTGGTTCTTCATCACACCCTGGGTGTTCGCCTATCCACTGCCGTCGACCCAGGCATGGACCGCGTTTATTTCCGGCGCGGTGATGGCGCTGCTAGCGGCGTTCGATCTGTACAAGACCTATTTCTGGGCCGTGGTGCTCAACCTGCTGGTGGGGATCTGGGTGGCGGTCTCGCCCTGGGTGCTGGGCTTGGCCGGCAACGCCGAACTGACGTGGAACTCGGTGATCGTCGGCGTCGCGGTGGCGGTGCTGGCGCTGTGGGAGATGCGCACCGACCCGGAATTGGTCAAGCACTGGCCGGGCGGCGCCGGCCACGCCACCTGACCGGCCGGTGATGACCATACGGTGCGCTATCGCGGCTAACTACAGCGCGTAGCGCACCACGTTGTCGCTCCATTCGAACGCGGCCATCTCCAGCTCCACCAGTTCATCGGTGGACATGGCGAGGTCGCGCAGCGTCGGCACGATGTGGTCGCCCAGATCCTCCAGCCGCTCGACGCATTCGGCCAGCTTGAGCAGGTCGCCGTAGAAGCCGGCCCGGTGCTGCAAGGCTTGCGACACGTCCTCGCCGACCGGGATCTGCGACAGGATTTCCGTCATCGGGATGCCGAACAAGGTGTCCATCAGCGACATGATGCCGACCGTGAACGCGATGTCGGCGGCGCTGCGCTCGCTCGGGCGCAGCTTGGAGGCCAGCAGTTCCAGCAGCCGGCCGCGGGTGGTGGCCAGCATCAGCAGCGGCGTCATGCTGTGGCCGCGCTTGCTCGGTTCGGCGTACAGCATGATCTGCAGCCAGCGCTGCAACTGGCGCCGGCCCAGGATCGTCACCGCTTGGCTCAGCGAGTCGATGCGCTGGCGCGCGCCCACCGCCGGCGTGTTCACCAGCCGCAGCAGATTCAACGCCAGCGACACGTCGCGCTTGATCGCGCGTTCGATCTCCTGGTTGTCGGCGTCGGACGTCACCAGGGTCATCAACTCCATCACCGCCAATTGCGACGGCGACAGCTTCTTGCCGGTCATGATGACCGGCTTGGCGAAATAATAGCCCTGGAAGTAATCGAAGCCCAGGTCCAGGCAATTCTTGAATTCCTCGCGCGTTTCGACCTTTTCCGCCACCAGCTTCTTCTTTTCCAGGCGGAAGCGCGGCGCCAGCTTCATCAGCGTAGACAGTGGCATCTCGCGCACGTCCATCTTGATGTACTCGACCAGCGGCAGCAGCTCGGTCGCGGCGGCGCTCTCGCCGCTCACGTCGGCCAGCGCGAAGCTGAAGCCGTGGCCCACCAGCTCGCGGATGCGCGCCGTCACCGCCGGCGTCGGCAGCGTGCCGCTGCCGATCTCCAGCACCACCTTCTCGCGCGGCAGGAAGGAAAAGATATCGCTCAGGATGGCGTCGGCGTCGACGTTGACGAAGCCCAGCGCGTCGCCGATGGTTTTTTCCATGCCCAGCTGCGAGGCGTGGGCGATCACCGCCGCCGTCGCCGACAGGTCGTTGGTGATGTGCGCCGGCCCCACCGGTTCGTTGCGGAACAGCAACTCATAGCCGAACAGGCCCTGGTTGCGGTCCAGAATAGGCTGTCGGCCCAGGTAGAACTCGCGCACGCGCAAGCTCCGGGCGTCGATATCGTGCAGGGAGAGGTCTATCATCGCTAGTCCAAATCAGAGGGCTGGTGTTTCGCCATACTAATATTCTGACATTAATGCGCCGCAGTGTCTTGGATAATTTATATCAAGCCGCCGCTTGGGGGATCCCGTCGATGAACACTTTGAGCTCGCCGGGCAGAAACGCGGTCCATTGCTCGTTGGTGGTCAGCGGCTGGGTGACGATGATGGCGACCCGGTCGTTGGGCGTGGTCACCTGCGAAAAATCCACGCTGACATCCTCGTCGGACAGCTTGGCGGTGTCGAACGGATGCTGGCGCACCAGATAAAACAGGTTGGTCGAGCAATGGGCGAACAGCTCGCCGCCGGACGACAGCATCATATTGAAGGTGCCGTGGGTGGCGATTTCATGCACCAGCCCGCTCAGCACCGAACGCAGTTCGGCCGGCGGCGGGCGCGTGTCGCCGAACTGGGCGCGCAGTTGCTGCAAAATATAGCAGAACGCCAGTTCGCTGTCGGTGGTGCCGACCGGGCGATAAGCGCCGTGCAGCGCCGGCGCGAAGGCCTTCAGGTCGCCGTTGTGGGCGAACACCCAGTATTGCCCCCACAATTCGCGCACGAACGGGTGGCAATTCTCCAGCGCCACCTGGCCTTGCGTGGCCTTGCGGATATGCGCGATGACGTTGGTGGATTTGATCGGATAACGTTTGATCAGTTCGGCGATGGGCGAGGCGATCGCCGCCTGGTGGTCGACGAAATGACGCACTCCCGCCCCCTCGAAGAAGGCGATGCCCCAGCCGTCGTGATGGGTGTCGGTGCGGCCGCCGCGCATGGCGAAGCCGGTAAAGCTGAACACAATGTCGGTCGGCACATTGCAGTTCATTCCTAGAAGTTGGCACATGGCGTGATTATACCCACGCCATGCGCCATCGTGCCCTGTTAATGCAGCAGCACCGGATGGCTCATCAGCGCATCATAGCTGCCCAAAAATTCATCGATTTCCTGCATGGTGGGCTCGCCGGCGATCAGCTCGTTGACGTCGCGGCGGAAATGTTGCGCCAGGATGCCTGCGATGAAGATCTCGCGCTTGCCGCCTTTATCGACGATTTCGTAGCCGCCGAACCGCAACGCGTCCAGACTCCGGTCCGCGCCAAACTCGACAACACTGTATTGCTCGCTGTTGTAGATGACATTCATGTTGCTTCCTTTCACAAGGGGCGAAACACCATCGGTTTCGCCTTCAACACCGAGTTGGGGCTGAAAGCGGGCGATTTCAAGCCCTTTCGGGCCCGATCAGCGGGCGGTGTTAGGAATGTAACCCTAGGCCTCGATATCGGTTTGCAAATCCAGCAACTCGCCGTACGGCGCCTCGGACAGCCAGGAACGCAGCAAGTCCAGATGCTCGGCGGATGCCAGACTGATGTAGAGCCGCGCGGGGGCTCGGCGCAGCACACGGTTCAATGTTACTCGCAAAACGAGATTGCCGCTGCAATGCAGGCAACCGGGAGCGATACGCAACACTTGCGGGATGGGATCGAAGGCGACGGGACCGTCGGCCGGGTCGAAGGCCAGCGCCGAACCGCCGTCCGACAAGCCCTCCAGAATGATGACGCTGGACACCCCCGTTTGCAGGAGGCCGGCGATGGCCGTTTCGCGCGCGCCGGCGCGGGGGCCGGTGACCAGCCAGGTCGGCACCGGCGTCCGTTTGGGGACGGCGCCGGAGGCTACGGGACCGGCCACGGGATCAGACGTTCTTCTTCGCCAGCTTGCCCGGCTCCACGCCCAGCTGCTTGAGCTTGCGGTACAGGTGGGTGCGCTCCAGCCCGGTCTTCTCCGCCACCCGCGTCATGCTGCCGCCTTCGCGGCCCAGGTGGTGCTCGAAGTACATGCGTTCGAAGGCGTCGCGCGCCTCGCGCAGCGGCAGGTCGAACGACAGGTTGAACATGTGGTTGTCGGCGCCGGCGATGGTGGCGCCGCCGCGCACGGCGATCGCCGACGCCGGATTCGGCTGGTTGAAGCCGGCGCTCGGCGCCTCCTCCGGCTGGCTGGCCGCCGCCGGACGCGGCGCCAGGGCCGGCGCGCGCACGGTTTCCTGGGCGCGGGTCAGGCCCTGCTGCACCGCCTTCAGCAGTTTTTGCAGCGCGATCGGTTTCTCCAGGAAATTCAACGCGCCGATGCGGGTCGCCTCGACCGCCGTATCGATGGTCGCGTGGCCCGACATCATAATCACCGGCATGGTCAGCAGTCCGTCGCGCTGCCATTCCTTGAGCAGGGTGACGCCGTCGGTATCCGGCATCCAGATATCGAGCAGCACCAGGTCCGGCGCGCCGGCGGCGCGCGCCTCGCGCGCTTGCTGGGCGTTTTCGGCCAATTGTATTGCGTGTCCCTCGTCGCTCAAGATTTCCGAGAGCAACTCGCGAATGCCCATTTCATCGTCCACAACCAGAATGTTTGCCATCTTCCCTTGCCTTCCTCATTTCGCCGGATCTAGCCAGCAATGATTTTTTTAGTCACCAAACTTAGGTATTTTGCGACGCCGGAGCTAACTTTAACAGCAAAATCAATACCGACGCGCCACTTCTATCGACATGGTTCTGGATATCGATCCTGCCCCCATGTTCATCGATAATTTTTTTGACCATCGCCAGGCCCAGGCCGGTGCCGCGCGCCTTCGACGTGACGTACGGTTCGAACGCCCGCGCCAGGATTTTGGGCGCGAAACCGGGGCCGTTGTCGCTGATCGCCAGCCGCACCGCGACGCGGCTGCCGCCGTCCGCGCCCTGATAATGAATGGCTTCGCTGATCACGTCAATGTGCGCGCGCGGCGCGCCGGCCGGCAACTCGGCCATTGCGTCCTGCGAGTTCTGCAGCAGGTTGTGGATCACTTGGCGCAGCTGGGTGGCGTCGCCCATCACCAGCGGCAAACCGGGCGCCAGCTGCGGATGGATGATGTCGCTGCCCTCGCCGCTGATGTACAGGTGCAGGATCTCCTCCACCAGCGCGTTCAGGTCCAGCGGCTCCAGCACCGCCGGCGGGGTGCGCGCGTAGTCGCGGAAATCGTCGACCATGCGCTTCATCGCCGCCACCTGGTTGACGATGGTGGCGGTGCCCTTGTTGAGCAACGCCACGTCGGCCTCGCCCAGCTTGCTTTCCAGCTTCATCTGCAGGCGCTCGGCCGACAGCTGGATCGGCGTCAGCGGATTCTTGATCTCGTGCGCCAGCCGGCGCGCGACTTCTCCCCAGGCGATCGAGCGCTGCGCCGAGATCACGTCGGAGATATCGTCGAACACCACCAGGTAGCCGCTGCCGCTGTCGATCGGCAGCCGCGAGCCGCGCGTCAGCAGCGTCAGGTCGTTGTCGTCCAGGCTGGCCGAGCGGCGCGGCACCTCGATCTGCCGCTGCCAGTGCATGCGGTGCAGGTTGCGCCCGGCCGCCGACTGCGCGCTCTGCGCCGCGAAGCCGGCCACGATGGCGGCGCCGAACTCCTGCAGGCCCTCGATCTCGTCGAGCTTCTGGCCGATCATGGTCACGCCGGCCTGCTGCAGGATGCGCTCGACCGAGTCGTTGCAGCTGATTAAATGAAACTCGTGGTCCAGCACCATCACCCCGGCCGACATATTGGCCAGCACCGACTCCAGGTGGGCCTTGGCGTTTTGCAGCGCCGAGCGGTTGCGGTCGACGGCGCCGCGGGCGTCAGACAGCTGGCGCGTCATCATGTTGAACGACTGCGTCAGCGTGCCCAGCTCGTCGGAGGTGGCGACGATCGGCCTTGGCGACAAGTCGCCCTCGGCTACCGCGCGCGTGCCCTCGGCCAGCAGCAGCAGCGGCTGCGCCAGGTCGCTGGCGATCAGGAAGGCGCTGGCGATCGCGCCGAACACCGCCAGCAGCAAGGTCAGCGTCAGGGTCACCATATACATCTTGCGCAGGCCGTCGCGGGCCGTGAAGCGGTCCTTGTAGTCGGCAAAGGCGCTGCGGATGGTTTCGCCGTCGGCGGCCAGCTGGGTGGGCGCCAGCTGCAGCAGTTGCAGATAGCGCGGCGCCAGATGCGTGCCGTTGGGCTGCACATGGTCGGGGATCGCCATCACCACCCGCAGCCGCAGCGGGTTGGCGCTTTCCTGGTGCGCCACCGGCGCGTTGATCAGGTTGCTGTGCAGCTCGCCGCCGCCCTCGGGCGCGCCGTAGGCGTCGTCGCTCTTGGCCTTGGCCATCATTTCGCGGGTCGGCAGCGCGGCGCTGAGGTTGCCGCCGCGGCCGGCGCGGGCGCTGACGATCAGGCCGCCCTCGGCGTCGACGATGATCGCGCTCTGCATCCCGGTCTCGCTCTTGACCAGCGCCGCCAGCGTGGTGCGCTCGGTGCCGAACGGGCGGTCGGCCAGTTGCTGCACGGTGCGCTCGGCGGTCAGCGTCAGCTCGTTCACCGAGCGGTCCAGTCCGGCGATGCTGAGGTTGATGCCCGACTGCAGCGCCTCCTCGACCGGCACGTTGAACCACGAATCGATCGAATGCGAGACGAACATCACCGACACCAGGAAGATCACCAGCCCCGGCAGCACGCCGATGGCGGCGAACAGCAGCACCAGCCGGGTCATCAGCTTGGAGCCGAACTTGCCGGCCTTGTAGCGGGAATACAGGCGGAACAGCGACACCGCGACCAGCAGCAGCAGCGAACCGGCCACCGCCGCGTTCAGGCCCAGCAGCCAGCCGTAGTAGCGGTCGAAGAAGCCGGAATTGTCGGACGCGGAGGCCAGCAGGAACAGCAGGATACTGATGACGGCGCCGCCGACGACGGCAAAATACCGTAGGACCTTGCTCACTTACTCGGCCTTGTAACGGAAGGTTTTGTCGGCGGTCAGGCGCCACTCGCTGTTGTTCAGCGCGTTGACCTTGAGCGGCTTGGGCACATAGTTGGTGTCCAGCCCCATGCTCAGGCTGACGTTGTACCACTCGCCGACCTTGAGCGCGCCGCGCGGCGCGACCAGCCAGCGGTTGGGACGGCGGATCAGGAACAGCGCGTCCTCCATCGACGAGAAACTCTGCGACACGCTGCCGTTGACGGCCACGCCGTACTGGCGCGTCAGCACGTTGTAGGACAGGCTGATGGTCTGGCGCGCGACGATGGCTTTCTCGTCGAACCAGTACCAGCGCGGGCGGGTGAAGGCGATCTCGGTGGCGAAGTACAGCGTGCGGCCGTATTGCAGCGTGCTCTCCATTTCCTGGCTCAGCTCGAAGGCGTAGCTGGCCGACAAGCGGTAGCCCTCGTCGGACGCCTCGACCAGCGCGCGGCGGATCTCGACGCCCTCGTAGGCCAGCGCCGCTCGCGGCGTCGCGAACACCAAGGCCATGGCCAGCATCAACAGCAGTTGCCCGGTCAGGCGGCGAAAAAATCGTTGTGTCACGTGTGGGCCGGTGCTCAAGGGGTCCGAAGAAGTAAAACAGGCAAAACGGTTACGCATTTTTCTGGAACAGGGCGTAGAACAAACCATCGTGATCCTGCCCGGCGCCGCCGGCTGGGAGCAATTGACCGGGCGCGTCCAGCCGCGCAGCCTGGTTGCGGACCGCGAAAGCGGCCGCCTGCGCCTCGGATTCCTGCGGCCACAAGGAACATGTCACGAACAGCAATTTACCACCCGGCGCCAGCATCTGCCAAAGATTGTCGAGGATTTTGCCTGAAAGTGTTGCAAGTTGGAGCGTGTCGCCCTTGCGGCGCAACCAGCGGATATCCGGGTGGCGGCGCACGATGCCGGACGCCGTGCACGGCACGTCGGCCAGGATGCGGTCGTAGGGCTTGCCGTCCCACCAGCCGGCGCTTTGCGCCTCGGCCGGCAGCAGCGTCGCCTTCAGTTGCAGCCGCTCCAGGTTCTCGCCGACGCGCACCAGGCGCTTGGCGTCGGCGTCGAGCGCGGTGACGTCGGCGTCGGCCAGCTCCAGGATGTGGCAGGTCTTGCCGCCGGGCGCGGCGCAGGCGTCCAGCACGCGCATGCCGGCCCGCACGTCCAGCAGCGGCGCCGCCAGCTGCGCGCCGGCGTCCTGGACAGAGACCAGGCCGTCGGCGAAGCCGGGAATCAGCGCCACGCCGACCGGCTTGGCCAGCCGCACCGCGTACGGGCCGATCTGGGTGGCCGCCATGCCGGCCGCGTCCAGCGTCGCCAGGTATTGCTCCACCGTGGTCTTGCGGGCGTTGACGCGCAGGGTCAGCGGCGGCGCGGTGTTGCCGGTCGCCAGCACGCCCTGCCAATCCTGCGGCCAGGCGGCCTTGGCCGCGTCGATCCACCACTGCGGGTAATTCCACTTCGCCACCGGTTGCAGCACGGCCGCGTCCAGCAACGACTTGCGCTCGCGCAGGAAGCGCCGCAGCACGGCGTTGACCATGCCCTTGGCGCGCGCGGTGTCCGGATGGGCGTCGGCCGCCGTCACGGTCTGGTCGACGATGGTGAATTCCTCATACGGCGCGGTCTCGTCGGGCGCGGTCATCAGCGCCAGCGCGCACGACAGCAGCGCCGACACCAGCGGCTCCGGCGCCTTCGGCGCCATCAGCGCGACCAGGGCCTCGCTCTGGCCGAGCTGGCGCATGGCGCGGTAGGCGATGTCCTGCATCGCGCCGCGTGCCTGCGGCAGGGTTTCCTGGCGCGCCCAGACCTGGGCCAGCGCCTGCGGCAGGTTGGTGCCGGTGCGGACCTGGGCCACCGCGTGGGCGGCGCCGATCAGGCTGAAGGCGAGCGAATCGGGTTTCAGACCGGTCTGGAAGCTGGTCTGCGGCGCCGGTTTCAGGTCGCGCGCGTGGCTGGCGCGCAATTTGGGAGCTGCGGCCTTCGCGGGCGACGTCTTCGAGGGAGGTTTCAAGGAGAGCGTCGTACGCTTGTTCATATGCTAATTCCAAAGTGGGGCCGGCTGCCGTGATCGCGCAGTATACAGCAGTGCATATGACATGACGATTACGGCATTTGTAACGGTTGTATCCCGCGCTCGGCATCGCTGGCCGCGCGTCTTGCCAAACCAGTATAATTACCGCTGTTTGGCCGGCGCCTAGCCGCCGGCCGTTTTCGCTTCCGGATATATTTTTAGCGCGGCCCCGCCGCCAGACTGCCCATGCTCGCCCAACAAAAACAAGATATCACCGCCCTGTTCCAGGCCGCCCTCGCCCCCATCCTGGCCGGCACGGAAGTCAGCGCCAACGTTGTGCTGGAGCGCCCGCGCGACCCGTCGCATGGTGACGTCGCCTGTAACATCGCCATGCAGCTGGCCAAGCAGCTGAAAATGAACCCGCGCGAACTGGCCACCAAGGTGGTCGAGGCGCTGCTGGCCAACCCGGCCGGCAAGGGCCTGGTGGAATCGGTGGACATCGCCGGCCCGGGATTCATCAATCTGCGCGTGACCGCCGCCGCCAAGCAAGCCGTGATCAAGGCCGTGCTGGCGCAAGGCGCCGCCTACGGCAACAGCGACGCCGGCGCCGGCAAGAGCGTCATCATCGAATTCGTCTCGGCCAATCCGACCGGCCCGCTGCACGTCGGCCACGGCCGCCAGGCCGCGCTGGGCGACGCGCTGTCGTCGCTGTTCGGCGCCCAGGGCTACGCGGTCACCCGCGAGTTCTATTACAACGACGCCGGCGTGCAGATCCAGACCCTGGCCAACTCGGTGCAGGCGCGCCTGCGCGGCCACAAGCCGGGCGACGCCGCCTGGCCCGAATCGGCCTACAACGGCGACTACATCGCCGACATCGCCGCCGACTTCTTGGCCAAGAAAACCGTGTCGGCCTCGGACGGCTCGCCGGCCACCGCCTCCGGCGACATCGACGACATCGAATCGATCCGCCACTTCGCCGTGACCTACCTGCGCAACGAGCAGGACATCGACCTGCAGGCCTTCGGCGTCAAGTTCGACAACTACTACCTCGAATCGTCGCTGTACGCCGACGGCAAGGTCGACGCGGCGGTCGACATGCTCAACAAATCCGGCAAGACCTATGAAGAGGAAGGCGCGCTGTGGCTGCGCACCGAGGACTACGGCGACGACAAGAACCGCGTCATGCGCAAGTCCGACGGCACCTATACCTACTTCGTGCCGGACGTGGCCTACCACATCGTCAAGTTCCAGCGCGGCTTCGGCCAGGCGATCAACGTCCAGGGTTCCGACCACCACGGCACCATCGCCCGCGTGCGCGCCGGCCTGCAGGCGGTCGACGTCGGCATCCCGCAAGGCTTCCCCGACTACGTGCTGCACAAGATGGTCACCGTCATGAAGGGCGGCGAGGAGGTCAAGATCTCCAAGCGCGCCGGCTCCTACGTGACGGTGCGCGACCTGATCGAATGGTCGGGCGGCGGCGACATCGAAAAAGGCCGCGACGCGGTGCGCTTCTTCCTCATCTCGCGCAAGGCCGACACCGAATTCGTGTTCGACGTCGACGTCGCGCTGAAAACCTCGGACGAGAATCCGGTGTATTACGTGCAGTACGCGCATGCGCGCATCTGCCGCATGCTGGAGCAGTGGACCGGCGCCGAGGCCGACCTGGCCAACGTCGACCTGTCGCCGCTGACCGCGCCGACCGAGGCGACTCTGCTGGCGACGCTGGCCGCGTATCCGGAAACGCTGGCGCGCGCGCAGGCGGAGCTGGGCCCGCACCAGATCGCGTTCTACCTGCGCGACCTGGCCGCCAACCTGCACAGCTTCTACTTCGCCGAACGCGTGCTGGTCGACGACGCGGCGCTGAAGGCGGCCCGCATCGCGCTGATGGTCGCGACCCGCCAGGTGCTGCGCAACGGCCTGGCGCTGATCGGCGTCTCGGCTCCCCAAAAAATGGAACGCGAAGGACAAGCCGCACAATGAAGTTACGCTCCCAGCAAGGCAACACCTTTATCGGTATCGTCATCGGCCTGGTGATCGGCCTGGCCATCGCGGTGGTGGTGGCACTGGTCATCACCAAGGGCGCGACGCCGTTCACCGACAAGGGCCATGCGACCAAGTCGACCGAGACCACCGCCGGCCAGGCGGCCGATCCGAACAAGCCTATGTACGGCAACAAGGAAGCGGCGCGGGAAGCGGCCAAGGATCTGGCCAAGGACAATACGCCGAAGGCTCCGGCGGCCGATCCGCTGCAGGCGGTGGTGGACAAGATCCAGGCCACGCCGACGCCGACGCCGACGCCGACGCCGCATCCGACTCCGGCGCCCGCGCCAGCCGAGAAGCCGAAGGCCGCACCCGCCACGGTGCCCGGCGCCAGCAACGTCGCGCCGCAACCGGTGGCCAAGACCGCGCCCGCTGCTGATGCCGGCGGCGACGAAAAATTCATCTACTACCTGCAGGCCGGCGCCTTCCGCGAAGTGGCCGACGCCGAAAACGCGCGCGCCAAGCTGGCGTTGCTGGGCTTCGAGGCCAACCTGTCTGACCGCTCCACCGACACCGGCGTGCTGCACCGCGTGCGTATCGGCCCGTTCAACCAGGTCGAGGCGATGAACAAAGTACGCAGCAAACTTTCCGAGAACGGCATCGACGTCGCCGTTGTACGCAATCAAAAATAATCAAAGGGTTCCAAGATGCGATTGATGAAATTTGTAGTGGGCGCGCTGATGATGAGCGCCATGGCACTGTCGTCGGCGTCGCCGGCCGATCCGAAAAACGGCGTCGAATTCAAAACCCTGGCCAAGCCGCAGCCGGTCGACAGCGGCAAGAAAGTCGAAGTCATCGAGTTCTTCGACTACGCCTGCCCGCACTGCTCCGCCTTCGATCCGGCGCTGACCGCGTGGGTCAAGAAACAGGGCGCCAACATCGTCTTCAAGCGCAGCCACATCTCGCGCGCCGGCACCGACCTGCCGCAGCAAAAAATGTACTACACGCTGGAGGCCATGGGCGTGCTGACCGAGGCGCTCAACACCAAGGCCTTCGCCGAGATCCACGTCAACCACAACCGCCTGAACCGCGATGAACTGGTGTTCGACTTCGTCGCCAAGCAGGGCATCGACCGCCAGAAGTTCATCGACACCTATCGCGGCTTCGGCGTCGCCGGCCACGTGCGCAAGGCCACCGCGATGATGGACGCCTATGAAGTCGATTCGTGGCCGATGCTGGCCGTTGACGGCAAGTGGATGACGTCGCCGACGATGGCCGACGCCGAGAAGAAATCGGCCACCACCGAAGAGCAGATGCATGGCGCCGTCACGCAGGTGCTGGACGCGCTGGTCGCCAAAGCGAAAGCGGAAAAGAAATAAGCATGACGCCTTCGCGCGTCTTCATCACCGGCGCCTCCAGCGGCATCGGCGCCGCGCTGGCCGCCGAGTATGCGGCGCGGGGCGCCACGCTCGGCCTGCTGGCCCGGCGCGGCGACGCGCTGGAGCGGCTGATTGCCACCCTCCCCCATCCTGAACGCCACCGCGCCTACGCGGTCGATGTGCGCGACCACGCCGCCATCGCCGCCGCCGCGCAAGCCTTCCTCGCGCACGCGGGCGGCGTCGACGTGGTGATCGCCAACGCCGGCGTCTCGGTCGGCACGCTGACCGAATTCGCCGAGGACCTCGCCGTCTTCGCCGACGTGATCGCGACCAACGTGGTGGCCACCGCCGCCACCTTCGCGCCCTTCATCGCGGCGATGCGCGCGCAGCGCACGCCGGGACGGCTGGTCGGCATCGGCAGCGTGGCCGGCATCCGCGGCATGCCCGGCGCCGAAGCCTACAGCGCCTCGAAGGCGGCGGTGATCAGCTACTGCGAATCGCTGCGGCTGGAGATGAAGCCCTACGGCATCCGCGTCGTCACGCTGTGCCCCGGCTACATCGACACGCCGATGACGCAATTGAATCCCTATCCGATGCCGTTCCTGATGGCGCCCGCGAAGTTCGCCGCGCGCGCCGCCCGCGTCATCGCCGCCGGCGGCAGCTACGCAGTGATCCCGTGGCAGATGGGCGTGGTCGCCAAGGTGCTGCGCTTGCTGCCCAACGCGGTGTACGATTTCGCCTTCTCCAAGGCGCCGCACAAACCCCGCAAAGCATCATGAACCAATTATCCGCAGCCGCCATCACGGCCCATTGCGCCACCAGCGCCACCCACGTCGCCATTGAAACGGTGGCCGAAACCGGCTCCACCAACGCCGACCTGCTGGCCCGCGTCGATACGCTGGACGGCCCGGTGCTGCGCATCGCCGACAACCAGACCGCCGGCCGTGGTCGCGCCGGCCGCGCATGGCTGTCGCAGCCCGGCGCCGCGTTGATGTTCTCGTTGGCCTGGCGCTTCAAAGGCCCGCTGCACAAGATGTCCGGCCTGCCGATGGCGGTCGGCGTCGCGCTGGCCGAGACCATCGCCGCGCTGGGCGTGCCGGTTCAAATCAAATGGCCCAACGACCTGCTGCGCGACGGTAAAAAACTGGCCGGCATCCTGGTCGAAACGCAGGCCGCGAAACGCGATAGCGACGGCGACGGCGCCGTCTGGGCCGTCATCGGCGTCGGCCTGAACCTGATCATGCCGGACGAACTGGAAGCGGCGATCGGCCGCGAAGTGGCCGCCGCGCCGTGGCTGGCCAAGATGGACCGCAACCAGTTGATGGCCGCGCTGCTCAGCCGCCTGGCCGCCGTGCTGGCCGAATTCGACGACACCGGTTTCGCGCCGTTCACCGAACGCTGGAACACGCTGCACGCGTGGCAGGGCCAGGAAGTGGTCCTGCTCGACAACGGCGCGGTGCTGCAACAGGGCGTGGCCGCAGGCGTCGACGCCATCGGCCGCCTGATGCTCGACACCGCGCAAGGCCGGGTCGAAGTGCTGTCCGGCGACGTCTCGCTGCGCTTATCCTCAACCATCGGAACACTATGATTTTACTGATCGACGCCGGCAACACCCGCGTCAAATGGGCGCTGGCCGAAGACGGCGCGGCGCTGGGCGCCTGGAGCGCACACGGCGCCGTCGCCCACATCGACCTGGCGCAGCTGGAGCTGGCCTGGAGCGAAGCGGCCGCCGATGGCGCCGTCGAGCGCATCCTGATCGCCAACGTGGCCGGCAACGCGCTGCGCGTGCACCTGGAGTACGTGCTGCAGCGGACCTTCACCGCCATGTCGCCGGAGCGCGACATCGAATGGTTCGCCTCCTTGCCGGCGCTGGCCGGCCTGACCAACGGCTACCGCAATCCGGCGCAACTGGGCTGCGACCGATTCGCCGCCGCCATCGCCGGCCACGCGCTGGCGCCGGGACTGCCGGTGGTGGTGGCCAACTGCGGCACCGCGACCACCATCGACGCTATCACGGCCGACGGCGTGTTCCTGGGCGGGATGATCCTGCCGGGCCTGGGCCTGATGGCCAGTTCGCTGGCGCGCAACACGGCGCAGTTGCCGCAAATCGCCCAAGACGGTAAGCTGCCTGACGGATTCGCCGACAACACCGACGACGCGATCCTGAGCGGCTGCATGACCGCGCAGAGCGGCGCCATCGAACACGCGTTCGCGCTGCACGGCGCCGCCGAGTGCATCATCTCCGGCGGCGCGGCGCCCTACATCGCGCCGTTGCTGAAGGTGCCGTACCGGATCGTCGAGAACATCGTGTTGATCGGTTTGCATGCCGCCGCCGGCGGCGCCGAATAGGAAAGCCCTTGTGCTGAAATTTATTTTCTGGTCGCTGTTGGCCGTCAACGCCGCGCTGTTCGCGTATGGACAGGGCTATCTCGGCCACTTCAGCGGCAACGAGCGCGAACCGGAGCGCCTGCTCAAGCAGCTCAACGCCGACAAGCTGGTCGTCATCCCTGCCGAGAAAGCCAACAGCGCCGCCGCGGCGGTGGCCGCCGCCGCCAGCGCCGCGACGCAGGCCAAGCCGGCGCCGGAAGCGCTGGCCTGCGTGGAGATCGCCGGCTTCGTGCTGGCCGACGCGCGCCGCTTCGAAGCCCAACTGGCGCCGCTGAACCTGGGCGACCGCCAGTCGCGCCACAACCTGCCGGGCACCGAGGTATCGAGCTACATCGTGCATATTCCGCCGCAGGGCAGCAAGGAAGCCGCCGACAAAAAGGCAGCCGAACTGCGCGGCCTGGGCGTCAGCAACTACTTCATCATGTCCGACAATTCGCCGCTGCGCTGGGGGATTTCGCTGGGCGTGTTCAAGACCGAAGGCGCGGCGCAGAACCAGTTGGCGATGCTGGTCAAGCAAGGCGTGCGCACCGCGCGCGTGACGCCGCGCATGAGCGGCAGCAAGCTGCTGGGCTTCCAGTTCCGCGACGTCGACGCGCCACTGAAGGCCAAGCTGGAACAGATCCGCGCCGGCTTCCCCAACGCCGAAACCCGCGCCTGCAAATAAATCCTAGCGCTGGATCACGATCGGCTTCAAACCCAGTGAAGCCGGCAGGCCTTGCGCGGCCTGCAGCGCTTCCTGGCGGGTGGCGAACGGGCCGCTGAACAGGCGGTGCACCGTGCCGCCTTGTATCACTTCCAATCCATTCCAGCCGCTGCCGGCCAGTTTTCCGCGCACCGCTTCCGCGTTCTCGGCGCGCGAGTAGGCGCCCAACTGGATGTAGAAGCCGCCGGCCGCAGCCGCCCCGCCACCACCGCCGCCGCTGGCCACCGCCGGCACCGGCACCGGCACCGGCGCGGCCGATTCGACCAGCGCGATATCGGACAGCATCAGCGCCGTGACGTTCGGCGTCGGCGCGCTCGGCAAGGCTTGCGGCGTCAACACCAGCGGCTGCACCAGCGACGGTGCGGCCGGCGGCGGCGTCGCGGTCACCAGGCGATCCTTCGACTGCGACTGCAAGCGCGGCTTGGTGGTGCCGGACACGCCTTCGCGCGTCGCCTGCATGCGGTCGATTTCCTCGGGCAGGATGCGTTCGATCTTCAGCTCATGGCTGCCCTTGCCCAGCAAGCCCAGTTTCAGCGCCGCCGTGTACGAGACGTCGATGGCGCGGTTGGCGTGGAACGGCCCGCGATCGTTGATGCGCACCACCACCACCGCGCCGCTGACCATATTGCTCAGGCGCGCGTAGGATGGAATCGGCAGCGTCGGATGCGCCGCCGTCATCTTGTACATGTCGTACAGCTCCCCCGACGAGGTGCGCTGGCCGTGGAACTTCTTGCCGTACCAGCTGCCGATACCGACCTGCGTGAAAGGCTGCGTGTCCGTGATCGGCGTATAGGTCTTTCCAAAAACGACGTACGGCCGGTTGGAGCGCGGCAGCAGCGGATCGTTGCGCACGTCGGCGTCCGGCATGTCGGCCAGGTTGCCGGGGGGCGCATCGCCGGGACCGTCGTCCTGGTAGTAGCCGCCGCGCCCGGAGTTCGCCGGCGGCAGCACCGGCAGCGTGGTCGCGGGCTTGGTGGTCGAAGGCGCCTTGATCACCGGCGGATGCACCCGCGATGGCTTGGTCAGCGGGCCGCTGTCGGATTCGGTCGGCACGGTGCCGCAGCCGGCCAGCGCCAGCGCCGCCGCCAGGGCGGTGACTTTCAAAATGCAGCTTCGATCCATGCGCATGGCGTTGTCCTTATAGTTCTTTCTATGCCGGCGGGCGCTTGCCGAGCAAATAATAATCCAGCGCCTTGCGCACGATGGGCGCGGCGTGCTCGCCGCCCTTGCCCGCGTTCTCCACCACGATCGCGATCGCGATGCGCGGCTGCTCCGCCGGCGCGAACGCGGTGAACAGCGCGTTGTCGCGCAGGCGCTCGGCCAGGCTCGCGGCGTTGTACTTCTCGCCTTTCTTAATCGTGATCACCTGCGCCGTGCCGGTCTTGCCGCCCACCGTGTAGCCGGCGCCGCCGAAGGCGCGGAACCCCGTGCCACCCGCCTCGCTGGTGACGCCGACCATCGCGTTCTTGATGAAATCGATGTTCTCCCGCTTGAGCGGAATACGATAGCTTTCCTTGCTCACCGTCTGCGTGCGCGCCCGCGACGCGCCGTCCTCGACGATCTTGACCAGGTGCGGCTTCATCACCACGCCGTCGTTGGCCAGGTTGGCCACCGCGTGCGCGATCTGCAGCGGCGTGTAGGCGTTGTAGCCGGAACCGTTGCTGACCGAGATGGTATCACCGCCGACCCACTTCCCCGCCGCACCTTTGAAGCGCCTGCGCTTCCATTCCTGCGACGGCAGCACGCCGGCTTTTTCGTTTTCCAGATCGATGCCGGTCTTTTCACCGAAGCCGAACGGCTTCATGAAATCGTGAATCGCGTCGATGCCCATGTCGTGGCCCAGCGCGTAGTAATAGGTATTGCACGATACGATGATGGAACGGCGCATGTCCACCGAGCCGTGGCCGCCGACCACGTCGTCGTTGAATTTGTGGCCGCCGAGGTAGTAGTAGCCCGGGTCCGGCGTGGTCTGGCCGGGCGTGCGCTTGCCCAGTTCCAGCGCCGCCAGCGCCATGAAGGGCTTGAAGGTGGAACCCGGCGCGTAGGTGCCGGACAGCGGCCGGTTGACCATCGGCCGATCCGGCGAGGTATTGAGCTCGTTCCAGCTTTGCGTGTCGATGCCGTCGACGAACAGGTTCGGGTCGTAGCCGGGCCGCGAGACGTAGGCCAGGATGTCGCCGCTCGACGGCTCGATCGCCACCAGCGCGCCACGCCGCTCGCCGAAGGCTTCCTCCACCACTTTTTGCAGCTCGATGTCGATCGACAGTATCAGGTTGTCGCCCGCCGTGGCCCGCGTGCGCGACAAGGTGCGCACGGCGCGCCCGCCGGCCGACACTTCCACTTCCTCGTAGCCGGTCTTGCCGTGCAACTGGTGCTCGTAGCTTTTCTCCAGGCCCTCTTTGCCGATATGGTCGGTGCCCTTGTAGTTGGCGGCGTCGTCGCCGTCCTCGATGGCGGCCGCCTCGGCGCGGCTGACGCGGCCGATATAGCCGATCACGTGCGACGCCGTCTCGCCCAGCGGATACTGGCGGAACAAGCGCGCCTGCACCTCCACGCCGGGGAAGCGGAAGTGCTGGGCCGAAAAGCGCGCCACCTCCTCGTCGCTCAGGCGCGTGCGCAGCGGCACGCTTTCGAAGCCCTTGGACTCCTCCAGCAGCTTCTTGAAGCGCTTGCGATCCTTGACGTCCACCGCCACCAGATCGGACAACTCGGCGATGGTCTGGTCCAGCGGGGCGCTCAATTTGGACGGCGTGATCTCCAGCGTATAAGCCGAGTAATTGCTCGCCAGGACCACGCCGTTGCGGTCCAGGATCAGGCCACGATTCGGCACGATGGGAACCAGCGAGATGCGATTCTCTTCGGCCTTCACCGCGAAGTCCTTGTGCTTGATGACCTGCAGCCAGACGAAGCGCGCCGTCAGCAGCGAAAAGCAGATGAACACCAGGCCGCCCAGCGCGGTGACGCGGGTGCGGAACCGGCGCAGCTCCTGCTCGTTGTCCTTGATCTCCATCATGCGCGCGCTCCAGTGCGCACCGCGCGGCTATGCCGCGCAATGCTCATCAGGATGCCGCCGCCCAGGCCCAGCGTCATCAAGGCGGTGCCGCCGTAGCTGAGGAACGGCAGCGGCACGCCGACCACCGGGATGATGCCGCTGACCATGCCCATGTTGACGAAGGCGTAGGTGAAGTAAATCATCGTGATCGCGCCGGCCAGCAGGCGCGAGAAAAAGGTCGCGGCGTTGACCGCGATATGCAGGCCGCGCCAGATCAGCAGCAGGTACAACACCATCAGCGCCAGGTTGCCGGCCAGGCCGAACTCCTCGGAGAAGACGGCGAAAATAAAATCGGTGGTGCGCTCGGGGATGAACTCCAGGTGCGCCTGCGTGCCGTGGGTCCAGCCCTTGCCGGACAGGCCGCCGGAGCCGATCGCGATCATCGACTGGATGATGTGGAAGCCATTGCCCAGCGGGTCGTGATACGGATCGATCAAGGTCAGCACGCGCTCGCGCTGGTAGTCGTGCAACACGGTCCACAGCAGCGGCAGCGCGGCGCAGCCGGCGGCCGCCAGCGCGGCCATCACCTTCCACGACAAGCCGCTGAGAAAAATCACATAGCAGCCTGCCGCCGTCACCAGCAGCGCCGTGCCCAGGTCCGGCTGGCGCGCGATCAGGCCGGCCGGCACCGCCAGCAGCAGCGCCGCGATCGCGTACGAGTGCCAGCGCAACTGGCCCTGCTGCCGCTGGAAGAACCAGGCCAGCATCAGCGGCATCGCGATCTTCATCAATTCGGAGGGCTGGATCTGCACGCCGACGTAGAGCCAGCGCCGCGAGCCGCCCTTGATCACGCCGAACAGCGCCACCGCGACCAGCAGCGTCACGCCCAGCGCGTACGCCGGCACGGCGAGCCGCATCATCACCTGCGGCGGCACGTTGGCGACGATCCACATCATCATGAAGGCCATGAAGATATTGCGCAGCTGGTCTTCCACCTTGCCGGGGATGGCCATGCCGGCCGAGGCCAGCGTGACCAAGCCGACGCACAGCAGCAGCGTGATGACGATGGCCAGCGGCGCGTCGAACACCGTCACATAGGGCCGCACCCGCTGCAGCCACGAGCGGCCGTCGGCAAGGCGCATCAGCTCTGCACCAGCTTGCGGTGCCGCTGTATGCTCATCAAGATGCCGGCCCCCAGGCCCAGCGTCAGCAGCGCGGTGCCGCCGTAGCTCATGAACGGCAGCGGCACGCCGACCACCGGCAGGATGCCGCTGACCATGCCCATGTTGACGAAGGCGTAGGTGAAGTAAATCATCGTGACCGCGCCGGCCAGCAAACGGCTGAAGAAGTTGGGCGCGTTCCCGGCGATCATCAGGCCGCGGCCGATCAGCAACAGGTACAACACCATCAGCAACAGATTCCCCACCAAGCCGAATTCCTCCGAGTAGACGGCGAAGATGAAGTCGGTGGTACGCTCCGGGACGAATTCAAGGTGGGCTTGCGTGCCGTGGGTCCAGCCCTTGCCGGTCATGCCGCCCGAACCGACCGCGATGGTCGACTGGATGATGTGAAAGCCCTTGCCCAGCGGGTCGGAGGTCGGATCGATCAGCGTCATCACGCGTTCGCGCTGGTAGTCGTGCAGCAGCGACCAGATCACCGGCAGGCTGGCGGCGCCGGCGAGCAACAGCCCCCCGAGCGCCTTCCACGACAGGCCGGCCAGGAAGATCACGCACAAGCCGGCCGCCACCACCAGCAGCGCCGTGCCCAGGTCGGGCTGGCGCACGATCAGGCCGACCGGCATCGCCAGCAGCACCGCGGCGATCGCATACGATTGCCAGCGCAGCTGGCCGGCGCGATTCTGGAAGAACCAGGCCAGCATCATCGGCGTGACGATCTTCATGAACTCGGACGGCTGGATATCGATCCCGACGTGCAGCCAGCGCCGCGCGCCCAGCTTGATGGTGCCGAACAGCGCCACCGCCACCAGCAGCAGCACGCCGATCGCATAGGCCGGCACCGCGATCCGCATCATCATCTGCGGCGAGATGTTCGCCACGATCCACATCACACCGAACGACAGCGCGATGTTGCGCAGCTGGTCCTCCATCTTGCCGGGGATGCCGATGCTGGCGGAATACAGCGTCACCAGGCTGACCGTCAGCAGCATGACGATGATGAAGGTCAGCGGCCCGTCGAATACGGTGAAGTACGGACGCAGGCGGCGCCACAGGGAACGCCTTTCGTTGATGCGCATGGTCGGACGGTCCTTATGGTTTTTTCCGCGCCGGCACCGGCGACGCGGGCGCCGTCACGGCGGCCGGCGTCGGCGCGGGGGCCGGGGCCGGTGCCGGTGCGGGCGGCGCAGGCTCGCGCGCGGCGGCGGCGGCTTCGGCCGCGCCAGGCTCCTCGATCGGATCGAACGCCACCGCGTCCTCCTTCGGCACCTTGGTGGTTTCCTTGTCGGCCGGGCGCTTGCCCAGCAGGTAGAAGTCGAGCGCCTTGCGCGCGATCGGCGCGGCGATCTCCGCGCCCCAGCCGGCGTTCTCCACCACCATCGCGACCACGATCTTCGGCTTGTCGGCCGGCGCGAAGGCGGTGTACAGCGCGTTGTCGCGCAGCCGCTCGGCCAGCGCCGACTTGTTGTACTTCTCGTTGGCCTTGATCGCCACCACCTGCGCGGTCCCGGTCTTGCCGCCCGAGGTGTAGCCGGCGTTGGCGAAGGCGCGGAAGGCGGTGCCGCCGGCTTCGCTGTTCACGCCCACCATGGCGCTCTTGATGATGTCGATGTTTTCCTGCTTGAGCGCGATGCGGTAGCTTTCCTTCGGCACCGTCAGCTTGCGCGCGCGGGTCGAGCCGTCTTCGACGATCTTGACCAGGTGCGGCTTCATCACCACGCCGTCGTTGGCCAGGTTGGCCATCGCGTGCGCGATCTGCAGCGGCGTGTAGTTGTTGTAGCCGGAGCCGTTGCTGACCGAGATGGTGTCGCCGCCGACCCACTTCTGCGCCGCCGCGTTCTTGAAGCGCTTGCGCTTCCATTCCTTGGACGGCAGCACGCCGGTCTTTTCGTTTTCCAGGTCGATGCCGGTCTTTTCGCCGAAGCCGAACGGCTTCATGAAATCGTGGATGGCGTCGATGCCCATGTCGTTGCCGAGCTGGTAGTAATAGGTGTTGCAGGAGACGATGATGGAGCGGCGCAGGTCGACGTTGCCGTGACCGCCCACTTTATCGTCGCGGAACTTGTGGCCGCCCAGATAGAAGAAGCCGGGGTCGGGATAGGCCTGCGCCGGATTGCGCTTGCCCAGCTCCAGCGCCGCCAGCGCCATGAAGGGCTTGAAGGTGGAACCCGGCGCGTAGGTGCCGGACAACGGACGGTTGACCATCGGCCGGTCCAGCGAGGTATTGAGTTCGTTCCAGCTTTGCGTGTCGATGCCGTCGACGAACAGGTTCGGATCGTAGCCGGGCCGCGAGACGTAGGCCAGGATGTCGCCGGTCTCCGGCTCGATGGCGACGAAGGCGCCGCGCCATTCGCCGAAGGCTTCCTCGACCACTTTCTGCAGCTCGATGTCGATCGACAGGATCAGGTTGTTGCCCGGCGTGGCGGGGGTGCGCGACAAGGTGCGGATGGCGCGCCCGCCGGCCGACACTTCCACTTCCTCGTAGCCGGTCTGGCCGTGCAGCTGCTTCTCGTAGCTTTTCTCCAGGCCCTCTTTGCCGATATGGTCGGTGCCCTTGTAGTTGGGCGCGTCGTCGGTGGCGTCGATGGCCTTGATCTCGGACTGGTTGATGCGGCCGATGTAGCCGATCACGTGCGACGCGGTTTCACCCAGCGGATACTGGCGGAACAAACGCGCCTGCACCTCGACGCCGGGGAAGCGGAAGCGCTGCGCGGAAAAGCGCGCCACTTCCTCGTCGGTCAGGCGGGTGCGCAGCGGCACGCTCTCGAAGCCGCGCGACTCCTCCAGCAGCTTCTTGAAGCGCTTGCGGTCCTTGATCTCCACCGACACCAGCTTGGACAGCTCGTCGATCGCTTCGTCCAGCGTGGTGTGCAGCTTGGAGGGCGTGATCTCCAGCGTGAAGGCGGAGTAATTGCGCGCCAGGACCACGCCGTTGCGGTCCAAAATCAGGCCGCGATTGGGCACGATCGGCACCACGGCGATGCGGTTCTCCTCGGCCTTGACGGCGAAGTCGTTGTACTTGACCACCTGCAGCCAGATGAAGCGCGCCAGCAGCAAGCCGAAACAAAAGAACACCATCCCGCCCAGCACCGTCAGGCGCAGGCGGAACTGCTGGAGTTCGCGCTGGTTGTCCTTGATTTCCATGCCGGGACCGGGGCGTCAGATGGGACGGGTGTGGTCGCGGTCGACCGCGCGCCGCTGCGGCGCCAGCAGGATCCAGGTCGCCAGCGGCCACAGGGCCACGGCGATGACGCTTTCGACGAAATAGAACCAGCCGGGGAATTTGCCGGAGACGAAGAAGCGCACGATCAGCTGCACCGACTGCGCCATCAGCAGCAGCGGGAACACGTGCATCGCCTGCGTCAGCAGCGGGAACCACAGCACCCGGCGGTGCAGCATGATGGCGAAGTAGGACAGCAGCGTGTAGGCCAGCGCGTTCTCGCCCAGCAGCGTCGAGTCGTGCACGTCCATCAGCAGGCCGAGAAAGAAGGCGGTGCCGATGCCGACCTTGCGCGGCTGGTGCACGCCCCAGAACACCAGCACCAGCGACACGAAGTCCGGCACGCCGACGAAGTTCCCCCAGGGGAGCAGGTTAAGCAGGAAGGCGCAGAACAGGCTGAACGCGATGAACAGCGGGCTGACCGGCAGCAGTATGTAATGTGGGCGGTTCATCGTGCCGGTTCTTTCGGTTTGGTCGCGGCGGCCGCCGTGGCGGCGGCGGTGGCCGCAGCAGTGGCGGCGGGTGCTGGCGTTGCGGATGGCGCGGCCGTTGGCGTTGCGGATGGCACGGCGGTCGGCGTTGCGGACGGCGCGGCGGCGGCCGGCGTGGGCGCTGGCTTGGGCGCGGCCGGCGGCGGCATCACCGGAATCAGGCCGGGAGCTCCGGCGACGGCGGGCGCGCCGGCGGCCGGCGTGGCGGCGACGGCGGGCGGCGCGTCGACGCCCTCTTTCGGCGCCTCCTTGATCGGCGCCATCTTGTTGTTATGTTTTTTCAGCGCGCGCTGCTCTTCTTCCGGCGGACGCGCGTGCATCTCCGGCGTCGACATCAGAATCAGCAGTTGGGTATTGTTGGCGATGCCGGCCAGCGGCTGGCAGACCACGCCGCCGAAGGAGCCGGCGGCGCTGTTCTCCACCAGCGTCACGCGCGCCACCGCCAGGCCGGCCGGATAGACGCCGTCCAGGCCCGAGGTGACGACGATGTCGCCGACCTGGATATCGGCGTTGGGGGCGGTGAAGCGCAGCTCCAGCGCGCCGGACTTGCCGCGGCCGTAGGCGACGCTGCGCAAGCCGTTGCGCAGCAGCTGCACCGGAATCGCCTGCTCCTTGTCGGTCAACAGCGTCACTTCGGAGGTGAACGGGAACACCCGCGTCACCTGCCCGACCACGCCCTGGTTGTCGATCACCGGCAGGCCGAGCGTGACGTCGTTGCGGGTGCCGCGGTCGAGAATGATCTTGCGGCTGTTGACGTCGCGCGCGTCGTACAGAACCTCGGCCAGCTGCGACTTGACCGGCAGGCGCTCGCGCGCGTCCATCAGGCGGCGCAGCTGGGCGTTTTCCGCCGTCTGCAGGCGCGCCTGCTGCATCGCCTGGGCGTCGGCGATCTGCTGGCGTTTAAGCTCGCGCACCTGCTTTTCCAGCGCCGACAGGCTGGAGAAATAATCGCCCATGCCGTTGATGGCGTCGCGCGGCAGCAGGGCCGCCATTTGCAGCGGATACAGCACGGTGCCGGCGACCTGGCGCACGGTGGCCAGGCTGCGCATGTGCGAATCGACCAACAGCAGTGCAATCGATATGCACGCGAACACCGTCATCTTGACCCGGGCCGAAGCGCCTTGCTTGAAAAGTGGCGGAGGACTGTATTCCATGACTTCCAAATAATGCGGCGCTCGCGCGCCAACGAGACTATCAACTCACCCTAATGCATCGGGGCCGCTGTTGGCGGCCCCGTCTAGTCGGATCACTCGTAGGAGAAGATGGAGCCCAGTTGGTCCATCCGCTCCAGCGCCATGCCGGAGCCGCGCACCACGCAGGTGAGCGGATCTTCCGCCACCAGCACCGGCAGGCCGGTCTCCTCCATCAGCAGGCGGTCCAGGTCGCGCAGCAGCGCGCCGCCGCCGGTCAGCATCATGCCTTTTTCGGCGATGTCGGCGCCCAGTTCCGGCGGCGTCTGTTCCAGCGCGTTCTTGACGGCGGAGACGATGTTGTTCAGCGGGTCGGTCAACGCCTCCAGGATCTCGTTGGACGAGATGGTGAACGAGCGCGGGATGCCTTCGGACAGGTTGCGGCCCTTGACTTCCATTTCCTTCACTTCCGAACCCGGGAAGGCCGAACCGATGGCCTTCTTGATCGCCTCGGCGGTCTGTTCGCCGATCAGCATGCCGTAGTTGCGGCGGATGTAGTTGACGATCGCCTCGTCGAATTTGTCGCCGCCGACGCGCACCGAGCCTTTGTAGACCATGCCGCCCAGCGAGATGATGCCCACCTCGGTGGTGCCGCCGCCGATGTCGACCACCATCGAGCCGGTCGCTTCGGAGACCGGCAGGCCGGCGCCGATCGCGGCGGCCATCGGCTCCTCGATCAGGTAGACTTGCGAGGCGCCGGCGCCCAGCGCCGATTCACGGATCGCGCGGCGCTCGACCTGGGTCGAGCCGCACGGCACGCAGATGATGATGCGCGGCGAAGGACGGAAGAATTTGGAGTCATGCACCATGCGGATGAACTGCTTGAGCATTTGCTCGGTGACGGTGAAGTCGGCGATCACGCCGTCTTTCATCGGGCGGATCGCCTCGATGTTGCCGGGGACCTTGCCCAGCATCTGTTTCGCTTCTTTGCCGACCGCCTGGATCGTTTTCTTGCCGTTCGGTCCGCCTTCCTGGCGGATTGCTACGACCGATGGTTCATCAAGGACGATGCCTTGGCCGCGGACGTAGATCAGAGTGTTGGCCGTGCCCAAGTCGATGGCCAGATCGGTGGAAATATACCTGCGTAAAAAACCAAACATGTGTGTCCTGTGGCGCCACTGAGTGCGCGTAAGCCGTTAAAAGGAATCCGTGTCGGACGCGGCGGCAGCAATGATTCAGCGCCGGCAACGCATCAACCCGCCATTCTACCTTATAATTTGAATGCGATTTGCCGAAAATCCGACCAAAAGTGTCACGGCCGAAGCAGCAGATACGCGGCATTCGTCGACTTTTGCCGGTGAGTAGGCAGAACTTCAAGCTTTTATCAATATCACAATTAAACCGCGCGGCCCATCCGCGCCATTCGCCATGTCCCTGACCCTATCCGACGTAACCCGCATCGCCAAACTGGCGCAACTTGAGATGAGCGAACAGCAAAGCGCCACCGCGCTGGACCAGTTGAACGGCATTTTCGCGCTGGCCGAGCAGATGCAGGCGGTCGACACCGACGGCGTCGCCCCGCTGAGCCATCCGCTGGCGGCGCACATGAACAATATCGCGCTGCGCCTGCGCGAGGACGCGGCCACCGAATCGAACCGCCGCGAGGACTACCAGGCCGTCGCGCCCAAGACCCAGGACGGTTTGTACCTGGTGCCGAAAGTGATCGAGTAAGGACCAGCCGTCACCGCCTCCTCCCGATCACCGAATCTGAATTGAAACGCCATGCACACCAAAACCCTTAAAGAGCTGTCCGCGCTGCTGCAAAGCAAAGCCATCACCGCCACCGAACTGGCGACGCACTTCCTCGACCGGATCGAACAAAGCGACCTGAACGCCTTCCTGCACGTCGACCGCGCGCTGACGCTGGCGCAGGCCGCCGAAGCGGACGCCCGCATCGCCGCCGGCACCGCCACCGCGCTGACCGGCGTGCCGATC
>Ga0247815_10000491_pt1 | contig 31052 bp, 19 predicted proteins | sample UWRJL194509B1_FD_181014 | JGI IMG/M metagenome (GOLD analysis project Ga0247815, IMG submission 181014) | Plant litter microbial communities from Arlington Agricultural Research Station in Wisconsin, United States - UWRJ-L194-509B-1 | ecosystem: Environmental > Terrestrial > Plant litter >...
ACTGATGGTGATGAGCATATTACAAAAATAGGTTTCGAAGTGCAGCCCAAAGCTATTGGTTTGGGCCCCGGTATTGGTCAACATCCTGAAACCCAGCAAGCCATTCATGAATTTTTGAAACTTGCCACTGTGCCCGTTGTTGCAGATGCCGATGCTCTTAATATATTATCTTATAATAAAGAATGGCTGGAGTTGTTGCCGGAGAATAGCATCCTGACCCCGCACCCCAAAGAATTGGAACGCCTTTTAGGTAAATGGGATAACGATTTTGACAAGTTGGAGAAGATGAAAGCATTTTCAGCACAATATAAGTTAGTTATAGTAGCTAAAGATGCCCATACCTTTATTATTAACGGCAATAATGTTTATATAAATTCTACAGGCAATGCAGCTTTGGCTACAGGCGGTACCGGCGATGTGCTTACAGGTATTATAACCGGGCTTCTTGCCCAGGGATATGCATCGGCAGATGCAGCAGTACTGGGCGTTTACCTGCATGGGCTCACGGCAGATATTGCAGTTACAGAGACGGGGCATCAGGCATTTACGGCGTCAGATGTTATTAATTATTTGGGCAGAGCCTATCTTAAAATAGAAGCAGAATGCAGGCAAAAATGAAAAATTGCTAAAAATCTTGTTTTTTACTTGCGAATTAGTGAATTTTGCGGATTCTAAACCACAGCCTAAACATGGATACTATACATTATATCAGCAGCGACATTTTATCTCTTGAAACCGTGAACGATATCCTTTCGCAGGATAAAAAACTCGCTCTTTCTGAAGAGGCACGCGCCAACATAGAAAAATGCCGCAACTACCTCGATAACAAAATGCTGGATAATGATAAGCCCATCTACGGTATCAATACCGGTTTTGGCTCGCTTTACAACATCAAGATATCTAACGACGACCTTTCTAAACTACAGGAAAACCTTGTAAAATCGCACGCCTGCGGTACAGGAGATGAAGTACCGGGGGCTGTGGTAAAGATCATGCTGCTGCTTAAAATACAGTCACTTAGCTACGGCCATAGCGGTGTGCAATTAGTAACGGTAGAAAGGCTTATCGATTTTTATAATAATGATATACTTCCTGTTATATATACTTTAGGCTCACTTGGCGCTTCCGGCGACCTTGCACCGCTGGCACACCTTTCTTTACCACTGTTAGGCGAAGGCGAAGTATATGCAGATGGTTTTCGCCAGCCTGCACATAAAGTGCTGCAAAAAATGGGATGGGAGCCTATTGTCCTAAAATCTAAAGAAGGTTTGGCATTGCTTAACGGCACCCAGTTTATGAGTGCCTATGGTGTTCATGTATTGCTTAGAAGTACTAAGTTTTGCTATCTGGCAGATGTTATTGCTGCCGTTTCCCTCGAAGGTTTTGATGGACGTATAGAGCCGTTTAATGAGCATATACACATGATTCGCCCACACAAAGGGCAAATTATTACGGCCCGCAGGTTTAACGATTTGCTTGAAGACAGCGAGATTATTGCACAGCCTAAACAGCATGTTCAGGATCCGTATTCGTTCCGTTGTATACCGCAGGTGCATGGTGCTACTAAGGATACTATAGATTATGTAAAAAAAGTATTTAAAACTGAAATAAACTCGGTTACCGATAACCCAAATATTTTTGTTGAAAGCGACGAGATCATCTCCGGTGGTAACTTTCACGGGCAGCCGCTTGCCTTAACACTCGACTTTTTAGGTATTGCCCTTGCCGAACTTGGCAGTATATCAGAGAGGCGTACCTACCAGCTTATTTCTGGGTTGCGCGGCCTGCCACCATTTCTTGTAAGCAACCCCGGACTTAATTCCGGTTTTATGATTCCGCAATATACTGCTGCAAGCATTGTGAGCCAGAACAAACAACTGGCTACCCCTGCAAGTATAGATAGTATAGTATCCAGCAACGGGCAGGAAGACCATGTGAGTATGGGTGCCAATGCTGCTACCAAAGCATTGCGTATTATGGAAAACCTGGAACGTATATTAGCTATTGAACTTATGAATGCCTCTCAGGCATTAGAATTCAGGAGGCCGTTGAAATCAAGTGATTTTATTGAGATGTTTATAAAATCCTACCGTGAAGAAGTACCATTAGTTACCGAAGACCGCATACTTCATTATGATATAGAAAATACCATTGCATTTTTAAATAACCTGCATCTTGATGATAGTGTTATAGAATAATTCCATTTCAGATTTGAGATTTTTTGATTTCAGAATGAACCACATATGTTTTCCCGTAGAGACGCATTGAATGCGTCTTTTTTATGACGTAACATGGTTTGATTGAGTGAGACACATTCAATGTGTCTCTACAATAATAACATACTGAATACAACATCCAACAATCTAAAATCTATATATCTTCTTTCAAAACTTTACGGTGCTGTTTACCCCAATCTATCATAGCTAAAATGATATTGCCAAATGACGCACAGTAGGGTGTAGAGTTATATTCTACCAATACAGGGCTATCGGCATGAACGGTGCGGGTAACCAGCTTGTTAAGTTCCATCTCTTTTAATTCTTTAGAGAGCATGCGGGTGGTAATACCCGGTATGCTGCGTTCTATTTCCCTAAAGCGCTTGTTGCCATTACATATAGAGTTAATTATAGGGAGTTTCCACTTGCCGCCTATAACATAAAGCGTGTCCTGCAGGGCCTGAACCTCGTCGGCCTGATTGCGTACAAATACATGTTCTTCCATATTTATTTTGGTATACTTGTGTATACTGGTTACAAATGTATATCAAAACCATAATACCTTTGCTATATAATTTTAAAAAAATAAGATCATGAGCAATTTATCAAATAAAGTAGCAGTAGTAACCGGTGGCAATAGCGGTATAGGTTTTGCAACGGCAAAAATTTTAAAAGAACAGGGGGCACAGGTAATAATTACGGGCAGGAGGGAAGCGGCTGTAAATGAGGCAGCAGTGCAACTTGGTGTTACAGGCCTTGTTGCCAACCAGGCAAGCCTTGCAGATACCGAAGCCTTAGTACATAAAGTCAAGGAGCAATTCGGCCGGGTAGATATCCTTTTTGTAAATGCAGGTATCTCTAAACAGTTTCCTATTGAGGGCGCAGCTGAAGAACAGTTTGACGAAATGATGGATATTAATTTTAAAGGGGCATACTTTACATTAAGCCGTTTTATTCCAATATTGCCGGATGGAGCTTCGGTAATATTTTTATCGTCTATAGTAGCACACATGTCAAGCCATTCATCATCAATCTATTCAGCCAGTAAAGCGGCACTGAATTCGATTATGAAAACAGCTGCTGCAGAGCTTGCCCCGCGTAGAATTCGTGTAAATGCTGTGAGCCCGGGCCCAATAAAAACACTTGTAATGGATAAGGCAGGCTTAAGCGATGAAGCACTTGCATCTGTTAAAGAAGCCTTGCCTCAAATGATACCGCTTAAACGAATGGGCGAACCTGAAGAAATAGGAAACCTTGTAGCTTATCTTGCGGATAATACACTATCGGGTTTTATAACCGGCTCAGAATTTACTATAGATGGCGGATTCACATTGTAATCGTTTTTGAATCAAATTGAAGAAGGCGCTGGCAAATAATTACCAGCGCCCTTTTATATTTATTGTGTCATTTTACTCTTTGTAAACAGGATAATCTGTATAGCCTTTTTCGCCGGGCGTATAAAACGTGCTTTCTTCTGCCTGTGTAAGATAATGATCATTTTCAAAACGGTTTACCAGGTCGGGGTTGCTAATATATAAGTTGCCAAATGATACCATATCGGCTTCGTTACTTTCTATGGCAGCAGTTGCCTTTTCTTTTGTATAGCCACTATTAAGGATTAATATTCCATTAAAATAAGCGCGTATTGCCGATATAAGTTCTAACCCTTTTTGCTGTTTTCGTGCTGCACCATCTAACAGGTGAATGTATAGAATACCTATTTTATTAATCTCTTTTGCAAGGTATTCGTATGTTTCATACACTTCGTCATACGGGGGCATGGTATTAAAATCATTATAAGGCGAAAAACGTATACCGGTTTTGTCTTTACCAATGGCATCTGCAACAGCTTTGGTAATTTCAATAACAAATCGGGCGCGGTTCTCAACACTTCCGCCGTATTCATCAGTTCTTGTATTGGCATTAGGGTTTAAAAATTGTTCCAGCAGGTAGCCATTGGCACTATGCAATTCCACACCATCAAAACCTGCAGCAATAGCATTCTTCGCCGACTGTACAAATTCGGCAATAGTATCTTTAATTCCTTCTGTAGTAATAGCTTCGGGGGTATCAGTTTTTACCATACCCTTGGTATCAGTGAACATGTCTCCAAAAGCTGAAATAGCCGATGGCGCCACCAGCGTAGCTCCGTCGGGCAAATTTTCGTAACTGCCTATGCGTCCCACATGCATAAACTGTATAAATATCTTACCGCCTTTAGCGTGTACAGCATCGGTTGTTTTTTTCCAGCCGTCTATTTGCTCTTCACTAAAAATGCCCGGAATACGTGGGTAGCCAAGCCCGTTAGGCGACGGGGAAGTTCCCTCTGTGATAATTAGCCCTGCCGTGGCGCGTTGGCTGTAGTATTCGGCCATCAGGTCATTCGGGATATTATCTATAGCACGTGAACGTGTCATGGGAGCCATCACGATACGGTTGCTAAAATGCTGTATAGGGCTTAGGAGTATATTTCTTTCTGTTGCCATTTTTGTTACAGTTTAAATTGTAGGTACAATTTACAAAATAATGCAGTAAGCATTTGCAGGATATAGGTTAACCTTGCCTTAAAATATTACTGATAATCTTAATTTTGTTAAGGCTTTTCTACCTGTGCCAGCCATTGCTTAAGCACGTTTTGAAGATTGTCTTCTTTAGCAGTAAGATCATCCATACCGGTTATGGTTATCATACGGCGACCATCGGTATAACTGCCCTCAAGTAATCCTGAAGTATCTTTAATAGTTGCCCCGGTGGGAAAAACGAGCAATATATGACTGTTTTTGCGAAGGTTAAAAACAACAATATCGCGTTTGTACTCTTTGGCATCAAAACTGGCCATAGCGCCATTGTAATAAAAGGCAGGTGAGTTCCATTTTATTTGTTCGCTGATACCTTTATCAGTACTTAAAATTACTTCGCGCAAAGCCTGCATCACATCGGCTAAAGGATGTGCTGAGGTTGTAATATATTGTGTAACCAAATCTGAATCTGAAAGTTTAACTTTAGCCATAGATTTTTTATCAAAGATAAAAGTTACAATCAATCCCGATACTATGTAAAACGGACAATAAAGGGCGGGAAATAAGACAGTAATTAGCCTTTATTTCCTTCATTTTTAACCAAATATACTTTATCCTCACGCCTGAATTTAGGTTTATTGGCTATTTTTATGCGCTGCACGTAAGAGCTGTCTTTTGCCCTTGTAATCATAACCGTCATAGTACCCGCCTTATTAATATCTTTAATGCGTGCTGCTGTGGCAGGGGTAGGGCTAACGGTATAAGTACAGTCATCTATCCATACAATATCAAAGTCGTATACCTCTTCGGCATTTTCCATTTTTTCAGTCTGCACGTTGCCCTTACGGGTTATGTAGCATATTTTTTTACTGGTGGGGTCGGTAACTTTAAAAGTTCCCTCCTTAAATTTTGAGCAGGCTTTTTCCTGTGCATTAGTAAAAAAAGATAGCAGTAAGGTGAAAGTTATAAATGTAATTTTTTGAATCATATTTTATTGTTTTTAGTAGGGGATGGAGCCATTAGTGACCTGATAACCAGTTTAGCAAGTGCTATAACCTCGGCAGCCAGGCCGGCAATGAGTATAATTGTTGAACCCGGCCAGTGCATTATCCTGAATAAAGCACCCACAATTACCACTACCATTCCTGCGAGCATTAGTATGAGCAGCCCTTTGTTTTTCATGTTTATATTTTAAAGTAAATAGCAAGCAGCCCCAGTATTGCAGGGACTGCCTGTACGTATAATATTTTTTTCTGCACTGTAGCTGCTCCATAAATTCCCGCCACTAAAACGCAGAACAAAAAAAATGAGGCAACATTAGCACTCCATTTGGCATCGGTTATAAAAAAAGACCATATAAGCCCTGCTGCTAAAAAGCCGTCATAAAGCCCCTGGTTTCCCGCCATAGATTTTGTTTTTTCAAACATATCTGCCGGTAAAGTACGAAAAACTTTTCTTGCACGTGTTGTCCACGCAAACATTTCGAGCCACATTATATAGATGTGGATTATGGCAATAAAGGCTATCAATACAGTAGCTACAGTCATAATAGTTATACTACGTTAGTCCATTTAAAGTTACGTTCTATGGCACGTATCATTTCTCCTGCAATATCTTTATGGGTTGCACCCTCTATACCTTCAAGCCCCGGCGATGAGTTTACTTCTAATAGTAATGGACCTTTTGCCGAGCGGATGATATCCACACCTGCAACCTTAAGGTTCATGGCTTTGGCAGCTCTTATAGCAATACGCTTTTCATCGGCAGTAACCTTAATTATAGAGGCCGTGCCGCCAAGGTGAATATTAGCCCTAAATTCTCCCGGCAAGGCTTCACGCTGAATAGCAGCTACTACTTTGCCGTCTATAACAAAACAGCGAATATCTTTGCCATTAGCCTCTTTTATAAATTCCTGAACTAATATGTTGGCATTAAGGCTTTTAAAAGCATTAATAACACTTTCTGCGGCTTTTTTGGTCTCGGCAAGTACTACACCTTTACCCTGCGTTCCTTCCAAAAGCTTGACAATAAGCGGAGAACCACCTACCATTTTTATAAGGTCGTTAGTATCAAGGGGAGAATTAGCGAAGCCTGTTGTAGGGATATCTATACCGCTGTTAAGCAGTAATTGTAGCGAATATAATTTGTCGCGGCTCTGGCTTATAGCCATGGCCGAATTTAAACAGAACACCTTTAGCGCTTCAAAGTGGCGCGTTAATGCACAGCCGTAAAATGTCATGCTTGGGCGAATACGAGGTATAACAGCATCAAAATCGTTAAGTACGCGGCCGCCCCTGTAGTGTATTTCAGGAGTATCGGCATCCAGCTTCATGTAGCAGTACTTAAGGTTTAAAAAATGCATTTCGTGGCCGCGGGCTTCGCCGGCTTCCATGATGCGCTTGTTGCTGTACAGTTCAGGGTTGCTGGCAAGTACACCTATGCGAAGGCCACGTTTAGGCTCTTCACCTTTTTCGTAATATTCAAGTAGTTTTTCGCGTGTTGGCTGGCCCAATAAGTATTTTTGTTCAGGGTCTACCAGTAATCGCCCGCTCATGGCTTCGCGGCCTAAAAGCATCCTGAAACCCATAGAGTCACGGTTGGTTAGCGTAAATTCTGCTTCCCAGTTTATTTCGCCCACCTGTATTTGCGACCTGATTACATAGCGCTGTTCGCGATAGCCGCTGCTGCTTTTTACAACGCGCTTATCTACCAGTGGGGCCTGGCAATGTATAACGGTTTTAGAGTTGTTTTGTATAGGATTTATGTCAAACTTTACCCAGTTTTCTCCATCCTTCTCAAAAGGGGCAATGTTTATGGCATGCAGTGCCGATGTTTTTGCACCAGAGTCTACACGTGCTTTAATGGTGGGTATTCCAAGTTCCGGGAAGGAGCACCATTCTTCGCTTCCTACTATTACTTTTTCGTGCATTTTTAGATTTAATTTCTTAATCTAAATTACTACTTTTTTTAATAGTGGAATGTGATGGTGCAATATTTAGCAAAAAAATAATACAGCTTGTTTTTTTAGTTAATACATTAAATTTTGTTTAAAAATTCTTACAGAAAATAAACGGAGATATATGGTGTATTTTTATCAAAAAACATGAATGTCTTAATTGTTGTCAGGAAAAATAAGCGATTAAAATTACTTATAAAGCTATTAATGTTATGTCTTTATTCGGCCTTTAATTTTTTTTAGCTTCCTGCAAATTGCAAAAAAAGGTCTGGCTTTTCTGTAAAGCCAGACCAATCAATTTACATTTCACGAAGTAACATTAATCTCACTATGGTTTTAAATCTTCAAATTTTACATCTGCTGCAAAAGAGTCGTGTACTTTTTCGGCCACTATTTCATTAGGGACAGTAAACATAACTGTTTTTCCGGCTGCAGCCGATGATGTAGCTGCTCTTATAGTATATGTACCGGCCTCTGCAATCCATGCGCTTTTACTTTCTGTAAACGATGCAATGTCTTTTGCTGTAACCGTAAAGCTTAATGTTTCGCTCTCACCGGGAGCTAATGTTTTGGTCTTGCCAAAAGCCTTAAGTTCCTGTTTAGGTTTATCTAACGTTTTGGCGGGTGCCGAGAGGTATATTTGCACTACTTCTTTACCGGCAACTTTACCTGTGTTCTTTACCGTTACAGATACCGTAATGTCATCGGTAAATGTTTTTGAAGATAATTTTACAGTGGTATAATCAAAATTGGTATACGATTTTCCGAAACCAAATTCGTAAGATGGTTTTACCTTAAAAGTATCATAATAGCGGTAACCCACATAAATACCTTCCTGATAGTTCACGTCTTTAGGGGCTTCTTTTGGCGTACCCAGCCAGTTTTTTGCCGATGGAGTGTCTTCATATTTTACAGGAAATGTCATGGTAAGCCTGCCGGATGGGTTTACTATGCCGCCAAAAACATCGGCAACAGAGTTACCGCCTTCCTGTCCCGGCTGCCATGCCAGGAGTATGGCATCTACCTTATCTTTCCAGCTTGCAGTTTCTATAACTCCGCCAATGTTAAGTATAACAATCACTTTTTTACCCTTGGTATGAAACGCTTTCGCTACATCTTCTATTAATTTATGCTCATCTTCGCCCAGGTTAAAGTCGTTATCCACCACACGGTCACTGCCTTCGCCACTATTACGGCCTATGGTAATAATAGCAAGATCGTCGGCTGCTGCTTTTTCATTAAGCTCTGCTGTTGTAAATCCCATTTCGGGTAACCTTTTGTGGGTGGTAAGTTTGCCTTCTTTTTTACGGCGGGCATCTTCTATACCTTTTACTTTATCAGTGTAAGGCTGGTAAATAGTCTTAAGCGGCTCATCTACTTTGTAGCCTGCATTTTTAAGCCCTTCCAGTAACGATACAGTGTATGCCTCATTAACATCGCCGCTGCCCGTACCTCCCGAAATAAATGCGTACGACGTAACTCCAAATGCTGCAACCGATTTGGTTTTGCTTGTGTAAGGTAATGCATTGCCCTCATTTTTTAGTAGTATGATACCCTCTGTCGCAACACTGCGGGTTATGGCTGCATTAGCAGTAAGATTAGGTTTATTGCTGTACGGAATTTTCTTTGTAGTTGGTGATTTCATTACCAGCTCCAACATTCTTTTTACGCAGGCATCAACAGCTTCCTTACTTAATTTGCCGCTTTTAAGGTTGTCTATAATAGATGCCCTTTGCTCTTTCATGCCCGGCATAAGCAGATCGTTGCCGGCAGTTAATTGTGCGGTTACATCACTGGTCCTGCCCACTAATGCTGTTAGAGCGGTATAACCACCATACCAGTCGGTCATAACAATACCTTTGTAGCCCCATTCGTCACGAAGCACATCTGTAAGTAAATCTTTCCTTTCAGATGTATATATGCCGTTTATAAGATTGTAGCTGCTCATAACCGTCCAGGGTTGCGACTCTCTTATAGTAATCTCAAAATTACGCAGGTAAATTTCGCGTAGTGCCCTTTTGCTTATATGTTCGTTTATAGAGAACCTGCTTGTTTCCTGGTTATTTGCCGCAAAGTGTTTTATACTTGTACCCACACCATTACTCTGTATACCCCTCACCATTGCAGCGGCAATTTTACCGGATATTAATGGATCTTCAGAGTAATATTCGTAATTGCGCCCACACAACGGGTTACGGTGAATATTAAGGGCAGGGGCAAGGAGCACATCTACACCATAGTCTTTTGTTTCGCTGCCTATTGCGGTACCCACACTTTCTATAAGTGTTGTATTCCAGGTACTGGCAAGCGATGTGCCTACAGGAAAAGCAGTGCAATAATACGTGTTGGTATCATTGTCGCGAACCGGTTTTATACGTAACCCGGCAGGGCCATCGGCAAGGGTTACACCGGGAATGCCAAGCCTTTCTATAGCATAAGTAACTCCGGCAGCACCGGGTACACGCCCCTCAACAGATCCTATCACGGCTGTTAACCCATCATTACCGGGTTTTCCTGTTCCTGTTAAAAAGTTTGCCTTTTCTTCATCGGTCATCTGGTTTACCAAATCATTAATGCGCTCTTCAAGGCTAAGGCGGTAATCTTCATATTTGTCGAGTTTACCGTTACGGTTAAGGTCGCTAAACTCCAGTCCTTCAATTTTTAATACAGGAGGATCTCCTCCGTTAATAGTAGCAGCCTTAGTCTCTATAGATGTCAGTACAAGTGCAGTAAGCAACGGTATTTGTATAAATTTGTTTCTGTTTTTTTTCTTCATAATATGAGTTTTATTGTGGCAATGCATAATTTGTTTTCAAAAATTATATTTAAGATGCTTAAATATAATTTTTGACTAAATTTTCAAATCATATAGCAATATTACATTTGATAAATCGATTTACCAAATATAATATGTACTTTTATCCAAAAATTAAAATAGTTTTAATAATTTTGAACCAGTATTTTGATTATACTTTAAAACTTTAAATATGTTTTAAGTTTTTTAGTCGGAGAAATTTTAAAATGTTTACTAGATATAATATTTAAAATGTTTTTTCAAGTATTAGATAAACTTTGATAAATTAAACTTAAATACAGATGTTCATGGGTATTATATTTAGATACTAGAGTATATTTGCATATTGATTCAAAAAGAAACATTCTCATATCTTATTAGTCTTTATTAAATAATGAAAAAGAATAAAATATCAATTAAAGATATAGCGGCTGCAGCAGGTACATCTACTACAACTGTGTCTTTTATTCTTAACGGGAAAGCAGATCATAAAGTTAGCCCGGCACTAATAGAGAAAGTCCTTAAGATAATCGAAGAAAAAAACTATCGGCCAAGTTCTCTTGCTCAAAGCCTGAGGACCGGTAAAACCAATACGATAGCACTGCTTGTAGAAGATATTTCTAATCCGTTTTTCTCTGGCATAGCGCGTTTGATAGAAGAAAGGGCTGCAAAAAGTGGTTATAAAATTGTTTACAGCAGTACCGAAAACAGTCCTGAAAAAACGAGTACTTTACTCGACTTTTTCCAGGAAAAACAGGTAGATGGTTACATAATTTCTCCTCCTGACGGTGCTTTGGAAGATATTCTTAAGTTGAGAAACAAAAACATCCCTGTAGTTTTATTTGACAGGTATTTTACCGAAACCAACATGAACCACGTTGTGGTAGATAACAGGTTAAGTGCCCAAACGGCAATTAAACATGTTATTAATAACGGTTTTAAAAATGTTGGCTGTGTAACGCTAAACTCCCATCAAACCCAGATGGCCGGGCGTTTACAGGGATATAATGATGCCATAGAGCAGGCAGGGCTTAAAAAATACATACTCGATGTAGATTACAAAGCGGGTGATAATGAAAGGATGGTAATAGAGATGGCTAAATTTTATAAGGCTAATCCATCAATGAATGCTTTGTTTTTTTGTACTAACTATCTGGCTATATTAGGTTTAGAAGCTATGCAACGCACTAATTTAAAAGTAGGTAAAGATTTTGCTGTGTTATGTTTTGATGAGCATGACCTCTTCCGTTTATATTCGCCGCCGATTACCGTTATAGCACAGCCACTTGCTGAAATTGCAGAAAATGCCTTTGCAATACTTCTTAACGAGATGGAAAACCAATCAAATATTAAAAGGGTAGAAATGATAGAAATTCCGGCTACCTTAATAATCCGCCAATCCACTTCGAATTTCTCAAACTTTAGTATTACCGGTTCTGTATTTTAATATAAATGAACTATTACGTTACAGTTTAGTAAATATTTACTGAAGCGATAATTTTTAAATTTGATTATATATTTAATAATTTAACTTTTATCAGTATAAACGTCATTTTATTGATTTTTTGTAAAATTACAACGATGTAGTTTTAATAAAAAAATCTACTATAAAATGCTTCTTTCAAATATTTTTATGTTAAATATTTAATTAATATTTCAGTATAATATGTTTTTAAATCATTTTTTTAAATAATACAAAAAAATGTAAAAATATTTTTTAGCTAATGTTATTATATTAACAAAATATTATATTTTTGGTAAATCGATTTACTAATTATTTTAAAAATCTAATTTATGACTAAAAAAATATTTATGGCCGTTTTTTGGCTTTTTATTGTAAATATTGGATATGCACAAAATCATGACGTGTTCGGTATCGTCACTTCGGGGGCAGGACTGCCATTAGTGGGGGCTGCCGTTCATGTTGAGTCTTCCGAAGAAACCGTTTTAACAGGTGAGGGTGGCGTATTCTCTGTAACTGTTCCTCAGGGAAAAAAAATAATAGTAAGCCAGTCAGGATATACTACTAAAGAAGTGATTATAACAAAAGAAGAAACTTCTTTATCTGTAGTATTAACAGCAGCCGTTAAAGCTCCAAACCAGCAATTATCTAAATTATATAATGTAGCGGGGCATGTGCTTGCCCAGGACGGATCGCCAATAGGTGGTGCTACTGTAAAAACAGAGAATTCCGGCACGAGCACAATGACAGATGCAAACGGAGCCTTTGCAATTAGTGTTCCTGAGGGTACTATGCTAATAATAACTTACGTGGGTTATGCACCTAAAGAAGAGTTTATTATGCAGGATGAGGCTAATCTTAAAATTACCATGAGTACATCAGTCACTACTCTTAATGAGGTAGTTGTAACTGCATTAGGTATTAAAAAAGAGAAAAAAGCGCTTGCCTATGTTGTAACAGAGATAAAAGGGAGTGAGCTTACCGAAGGCAGAAGCCCTAACATTGCCAGCACATTAGCCGGTAAAGTTGCGGGTTTAAATATTACTACACCTGCTACCGGTGCAAATGGCGCAAGCAGGATAGTTATTCGTGGTAATGGTTCTATATCTGGTAATAATCAACCGCTTATTGTGGTAGATGGTATTCCTATTAATAACGACAATGCCTTGCTTGGGCCACCGGTATCTATTGTAAATGGTAACTGGGCAGGATCTGATAAGGGTGATGGTATGTCGAGCGTTAACCCGGACGAGATAGAAACTATAAGTGTGCTTAAAGGTGCTACTGCTGCTGCACTTTATGGCTCGAGAGCTTCTAACGGTGCAATATTAATAACGACAAAATCGGCTAAGAATGGGCAAAAAGGCCTTGGTGTAGAGGTTAATATCAACTCTGTAGTAGAAGATCTTTTAATTAAAAAGTTTGATTACCAGTATGATTACGGTAGTGGTACAGGTGGTGTAAAACCAGAAACTGTAGCACAGGCAAAAACGGGCAGGTTTAGCTGGGGTGGCAGGCTTGATGGCAGCAATGCTATGTTTTACGACGGTGTTGCGAGGCCTTATGTAGCTCAAAAAAATAATCTTAAAGATTTTTACAATACAGGTACATCAATAACATCATCTGTAGCACTATCCGGTGCTTCAGAATCTACAAGATACCGTTTTTCGTTCACCAACCTTGATTATGAAGGTGTATTACCAACCAATACGCTCGACCGTAAAAACTTTGCTTTAAACCTTAACAGCAACCTTGGTAAAAACCTGTCTGTTTTAGTAAATGCAAAGTATGTAAGAGAAAAGAACCACAACCGCCCGCGTGTTAATGACTCTCCTGGTAATGCGGCATTCTCTATTATGGCATTGCCTACATCGCTTGGTGTAGATGTGCTTAAAAATTCTAAGTATGATGCTAATGGCTATGAGTTAGCATGGTCTGATAACGTATTTACACAAAACCCTTATTTTGCTACAGACGATTTTAAACAGGACGATAGTAAAAACAGGCTTATTGCTGCTGTAGAGCCTAAGTACCAGATAACCGACTGGTTATATGCTAAGGCAAGGTTTGGTATGGACTATTTTAACTATACTAACAAATTGATAGAGCCTTATGGTACAGCTTACGAAATTCGCGGAGCTTATGTATATAGCGAAAGGACTTTTAGGGAATACAATACAGACTTTATGCTCGGTTTTAACAAAGACATTAATTCTGATTTTAACGTTAATGCTTTAGTAGGTACTAACAACATGCAGCAGGTTACTAATGCATTAGATGTTAACGCGTATAATTCGTTCAATATTCCGTTCTTTTACGACATATCTAATATAGACCCGAGTGCACGTACGGTTGCAGAAGCATTAATACGTAAGAAAATAAGCTCGGTTTACGGTAGCGGAGAGGTATCATACAAAGGTTATCTTTACCTTAATGCATCTGCCAGGAACGACTGGTTCTCTACACTTGCATCAAAAAACAACAGTATTATCTACCCATCTATAGGTACAAGCTTTGTGGTTTCGCAGGCATTTGAATTGCCGGAAGTTGTTAACTTCTTAAAGGTAAGGGCATCATGGGCACAGGCCGGTGGCGATACAGATCCTTACAACCTAAACCTTAGGTATGTACTAAACGGTGCTAACATGGGTGCGCCATTAGGCCAAATAAATGGGTCTAACGTTCCAAACGCTAACCTAAAGCCGCTTACATCTACAACATTTGAAGTTGGTGTAGAAACTAAAATGTTCAACAATAGGTTTGGGGTAGACCTTACTTACTACACCAGGAAAACTACCGATGATATTGTGGCTGCCACAATATCGGGTACATCAGGTTTTAACACAGCATTATTTAATGTGGGTGAAATATCTAATAAAGGTATAGAGCTTTTAGTTAGCGGTACACCTGTTAAAACAAACGATTTTACCTGGGATACTTCATTCAATATGGGGTACAACAAAAGTGAAGTGGTTAGTTTATACGGAGACGCTACAACACTGCGTGTAGATTCGGGCAGGTATGGTACTGCTTTTATAGACCAGATTGTAGGTAAGCCTTACGGACAGATTACAGGTTTTGATTATAAAAGAGATGCTGCAGGCAATATAGTGCATGATGCAACAGGTGCTCCAATGAAGGGCGACCTTAAGGATTTTGGCAGTGGCGTATCGCCTTACCAAATGGGCTTTACCAATACATTTACATACAAAAACCTTTCACTTAGTGTTTTAGTAGATAGTAAGTTTGGTGGGTATGTTTACTCAGGTTCAAACGCTGTTGCTTACCGTTTAGGTTTAGCCGAAGAAACGTTACAAGGCCGTGAAGGCGGTATAGTAGGGCAGGGTGTTAACGAAGCCGGTGCAGTAAATACTGTAAATACTACTGCTCAAAACTACTGGGGTAACCTGTTTAATAAAGTTGCCACGCCAAATGTGTTTAAATCGGACTTTATAAAACTTAGGCAAATAATATTAAACTACTCGTTTAAAACATTTAACGTAAAAAATACTCCGGTTAAATTTACGGTAGGCCTTGTAGGGCGCAACCTGGCAATACTTAAAAAATATACACCAAACATTGACCCCGAATCAAGCTATAATAACGGTAATGCCCAGGGGCTTGAATATGCAGGTGCGCCTGCTACAAGAACTTTTGGAATTAACCTTAACGCCAGATTTTAATTCCTGTAATTTAATTTAAAGTAAGTCATGATCAAGAAAATAATATTACCACTATTTATATCTGCTGTTGCACTGTCATCGTGCACGTCAGACTTTGAAAGAATAAATGTAGACCCAAACAAGCCTACCTCGTTGCCGTTAGAGTATTTGCTAAGTGAGGCGCAAATACTTGTACCGGCATCGCCAGATGCGGGTGCTAAAACACAAAGGGTAAACTTTGCACATGCTGCATGCATTGTACAACAAATGTCCAGCACCGATGCCGGATTTTATGGCGGTAGCTTTTACAGCAGCGCCAGTAATACCTATATGTTCTATTTTGATTATTCGTATCCTAATACTATTAAAAACATTGTAAACCTTATAGACCTTTCTGGTGCTCCGGCAAATGTAAACATACATTCTATGGCAAGGATACTAAAGGTTATGGAGTTTGCAAGGCTTACAGACCTTTATGGCGATGTACCTTATTTTGAAGCAGGAAGAGGATTTATAGATAATAATTTTACGCCTAAATATGATAAGCAGCAGGATATTTATATGGATATGCTAAAAGAGCTTAGCGAGGCCGGGGCTGCATTTGACGATGCTGCGGCCAAACCTACCCGTGCTGATTATATTTATACTGGTGATCTTGCAAAATGGAGAAAAGCTGCTAATACCCTTATGCTCAGGCTGGCAATGAGGCTACAAAAAGTAGATCCTGCTGCTGCGCAAACCTGGGCTGCAAGGGCAGTTGCAGGTGGGTTAATAACCAATGCTGATGAAAATGTAACAATACATTTTGATGGTTTGGCAGGATCTCAAATCAATACAAATCCTAACTCATATACGTTAAGCCCGGTAGGTGCAAACGTAGCTAACTTAAATGGACTGCTATGGGGTAAGACTTTTATAGACCTTATGAAAAACAGGACAGACCCAAGGCTTACCGTGGTTGCCAGCCTTAAAAATGGCAATAATGCTGCCGATGCACAGGTAGGTTTGCCTAATGGTATTACTGCTAACGAGCTTATTAACCTGCCGGTTACAGACCTTAATAATTATTCGCGCCCATCTACAGCAATGTTAGCATCTAACGCGCCGTGGATATACATGACCTATGCAGAATCTCAGCTATTGCTTGCCGAAGCTATAGAGAGAGGCTACGTTACAGGATCTGCTGCTGCTGCATTTGCAACAGGCCAGGAGAGTGCAATTAAACAGGTATCTGTATATGGCACTACACCATCGGCGGAGGCTGTTGCTGCTTATGCTGCGGCTAACCCTTATCCGGCTACAGATCTTAATGCTAAATTAAATGCCATACATACAGAAATTTATCTTGTTAACGCGGTAACATTTAACCATATAGAAGCATGGGCAAACTGGAGAAGAACGGGTTTTCCTGTACTTACACCTGTTAACCCGCCGGGTAATGAAACAAATGGTGTAATACCAAGGAGGCTTAAATATTCGGCTAACGAATATGGTGTTAACGGTGCTAATGTTGCCGAAGCCATTAACCGTCAGGGCCCTGATTTATTTACAACAAAAGTTTGGTGGGATAATAATTAATTTACACAGGGCATCTATATTTATATGGATGCCCTGTTTTTACAAAAAAGAAGAAAATGTCGTTACTCATTGTTATACTATCGGTGGTAGCCTTGCTTATACTGCTGATAACCAAATTTAAAATCAACCCCTTTATTTCATTTCTGCTGGCATCTATAGCTGCAGGTTTTGCTTTAGGTATCCCCGCCGAAAAGATATCAGAATCTGTACAAACAGGTATAGGCAGTATGTTAGGGTCTATACTTGTTATTATATGCATTGGTGCCATGATAGGTAAACTTGTAGCCGAAAGCGGTGCCGCCCAGGTAATTTCTGATTCTATCATGAACGTCTTCGGACGTAAATATATACAATGGGGCCTGCTTTGTACAGGTTTTATTATTGGTATACCTTTGTTTTATAATGTAGGTTTTGTGCTTACCATTCCCATAATATTTGCGCTGGTGTATAAATATAAACTACCTGCGGTATACATAGGGTTGCCCATGCTTGCGGCCCTCTCTGTAGCGCATGGTTTTTTGCCACCACACCCGTCGCCCGCGGCACTGGTTACAATTTTTCAGGCCAGTATGGGTAAAACCTTATTTTACGGAATTATTATAGCCATACCGGCCATAATTATAGCCGGGCCGTTATTTTCGCAAACGGTAAAAAACATTAAGCCTGTTGGTGGTTTAACAACGTTTGAGAGGGTAATGCCACTATCGGTACTGCCAAGTACATTTAATAGTTTTTTTTCTGCACTATTACCTGTATTTTTACTTGCAGTTACCTCTATATTATTACTGGTTTTGCCAGAAGGATCGCCACTTACCAAGGTTTGCCGCTTTTTAAGTGAACCATCTATTTTAATGCTTATAGCCCTTATTGTAGCAACCTACACTATAGGGATAAGGATGGAAAAAAGTATAAAAGAGATAATGCGCATTTATGAAGATGCCATAAAAGATATTGCCATTATCCTGCTTATTATAGGCAGTTCCGGAGCGTTAAAACAGGTGCTTATGGACAGTGGTGCGAGCGAGGAGATAGGTACTTACTTTGCACACCTGCAAATACACCCATTAGTATTGGCATGGCTTATCTCGGCATCAATACGCGTATGCCTTGGTTCTGCAACGGTAGCAGGGTTAACAACTGCAGGCATTATTGCACCATTAATGAGTACTTTTAACGTAGACCCAAGCCTAATGGTACTTGCCATAGGATCGGGTAGTTTAATGTTCTCTCATGTAAACGACCCGGGTTTCTGGATGTTTAAAGAATATTTTAATATATCGCTAAAAGACACCTTCAGATCCTGGTCTTTAATGGAAACCATAGTCTCTGTAGCTGGGCTCGTGGGGGTAATGATTTTAAACTATTGTATAAGCTAAACATGTATAAAAATACTACTATGCACATTTCTATTACCAGGTTACTTTTACTTGCATTACTTTCATTTAGTGCCTTTGCCCAGACACCTGCTAATGTTACCCTTACAAACGGGTGGCAGCTTCAGGACATTGCCAAAGTGCAGGACAGCGGAGAAAAAATATCAACATTAGATTATAAAGCCAATAACTGGTACGCAGCCACAGTGCCCGGCACGGTTTTAACCAGCCTGGTAAACAATAAGGTTTATCCTGACCCTATGTATGGTGAAAATAATCGTCCCGAAATAATATCAGAATACTTATGCCATACATCGTACTGGTACAAGACTAAAGTTACCGTACCTAAAAGTTATGACGGCAAGGCTATATGGCTAAATTTTGACGGTATAAACTACGAGGCAACCATATATGTAAACGGTAAAAAAGCTGGTACCATAAAAGGGGCTTTTGCAAGGGGGGGATTTAATATTACACCATTTGTTACTGCCGGTAAAGAAGCTGCCATAGCAGTACTTATAGCCCCGCAGCCCAATCCGGGAATATCTCACGAGCATAATATTGCAACAGGTATGGGAAAAAACGGGTTATATTCATCTTATGATGGGCCTACATTTTTATGCTCTATAGGCTGGGACTGGATTCCTGCCATACGCGACAGGAACTCGGGCATTTGGCAAAAAGTGTTTTTATCGGCTACAGATGCTGTGTCTATTAAAGACCCTTTTGTAGTGACCGACCTTCCGCTACCCGCTACAGATAAGGCTGCTATAAAAATTGAAACTACACTGCAAAATAATACTAATGCCTCTCAAACCGGTGTTTTAAAAGGCAGCATAGGTAATGTTACTTTTCAGCAAAATGTTACTGTGCCTGCGAATACGTCGAGCATAGTATATTTTACGCCTGAAGCTTTTAAACAGCTTAACTTTAAAAATCCCAAATTGTGGTGGCCTAACGGTTATGGCAGGCAGGATCTTTATAACCTTAAGCTAAGTTTTGAACTTAACGGTAAAGTATCTGATGAGCGTGAGCTTAAATTTGGTATCCGCGAATATGAATACGCGGTGCCAAGCTCTGAATTTTTGACCATATCTGTTAACGGTGTTCAGGTAATTTGCAAAGGCGGTAACTGGGGTATGGATGATGCTATGAAGAGGGTAACGCCAGAAAGGCTTGAAGCCCAGATAAAAATGCACCAGCAGGCTAACTACACCATGATACGTAACTGGGTAGGGCAAAGCACTAACGAAATGCTGTATGACCTTTGCGATAAATACGGGTTGATGGTATGGGACGAATTTTTTCAGGCAAATCCCGGCGATGGTCCAAACCCTGCCGATGTAGATTTGTACCTGTATAACGTACAGGAAAAAATATTGCGCTACCGTACACATCCAAGTATTGCGGTGTGGTGTGCAAGGAATGAAGGTTTCCCTCCTAAAAAGATAGACGATGCATTAAAAATTATGCTTGGTAAATTAGATACCAGTCGTTTATACCAGGCCAGCTCTACCGATGGAAAAGGTGTACGTTCTCACGGGCCATACTCATGGAGAAAGCCTGAAGAGTTTTATACTATAGAGGAAGCTTTTAAAACAGAAACAGGTACAATGTCTATCCCAACACTGGAATCTGTACAGGGAATGATGCCTCAAAAAGACTGGGAAGAAATTAATGACGACTGGGCACAGCACGATTTTGCAAAAGGCGCGCAAAAAGCACAGCTTTTCCCAGATATAATTAATGAGCGCTACGGTAAAATAAAAAACCTTGCCGATTTTGTGAGGAAATCGCAGTTGGCAAATTATGAGTCGTACCGAGCAATGTATGAAGGCCGTTTTGCAAAACTGTTCGATCCTGTAACCGGTGTAATAACCTGGATGAGCCACCCTGCACAGCCCAGCTTTGTATGGCAACTATATCATTATGACCTGGAGCCTAACGCATCGTTATTTGCAGTAAAAAAAGCCTGTGAGGCTGTCCACATTCAATTTAATGAAAAAGAGGGTAATGTACAGGTAATCAACTCAACACCGCAGGCATTGGCAAAAGCTAAAGTACATACAGCTATTTATGACATGAATGGCAAGCTGCTTCAAAAAACAGATGTTACCATAGATGCCCCTAAATATAAAGCTACAGGATTGCCTAAACTGCAACTGCCTCAAAATCTTACAGCGGTATACTTTATAAAATTGCAATTAACCGATGCTAAAGGCAAAGTATTATCGGACAATTTTTACTGGAAAGGCAGCCAGCCCGATAACATGCAGGCATTAGATGTTTTACCTGTTGTAAACCTTAAAGCTACGGCTACTAAAAGAACCGAAGGAAGCAAATGTTTTATTGATGTAACGTTAAATAACCCTACTGATAAGCCTGCTGTAATGGCACACATGCAATTAAGAAAAGCAAAATCAGATACGCGAGTGTTACCGGTTTATTATACAGATAACTATGTAAGTTTACTGGGTGGCGAATCTAAAAAAATAACTATTGAAGCTGCCATTGCTGATTTTAATGGTGAGGATGCCCTTATTTTGGTAGATGGTTTAAACGTAGGTATTACAGATATTAATGCTAACGGCGTTGCAGTAAAGCTTAATAAAAATACCCAGGTTAGCACATGGCCGGAAACCGGTTTGCCATGGAGCCCGTTTTTTGTAGAAGATAAAAAATAATTCAGCTTTTTAATTTATGACTGATTTTAAAAATATAAGTGCCAACCGTATGGAGCAAACTATGCGTTGGTACGGCCCTAAAGACCCTGTAAGCCTCAGTGATATAAGGCAGGCAGGGTGTACAGGTATTGTTACCGCATTGCACCATATACCTAATGGCGAGGTGTGGCCTGTTGATGAAATACTAAAACGCAGTAATGAAATTGAAGCTGCAGGTATGGCCTGGAGTGTAGTAGAGAGTGTACCCGTACACGAAGCTATTAAAACCAAGGGGGCAAATTTTACTGATTATATAGAGAACTACAAACAATCTATACGCAACTTAGCCGCCTGTAACATTTATACAGTTACTTATAATTTTATGCCGGTGCTGGACTGGACGCGTACCGATTTATCGTATACTGTTGAGGATGGCAGCAAAGCCCTGCGGTTTGAAAAAGCCGCCTTTATAGCTTTTGACGTATTTATACTGAAAAGAAAAAATGCCGAAAAAGATTACACTACCGAAGAGCTGCAAAGAGCCGAAGCACGGTTTAATACCATGGATGATGCCGAAAAGCAATTACTGCAGCGCAACATTATAGCCGGACTGCCGGGGAGCGAAGAAAGTTTTACGCTACAGCAGTTTCAGCAGGCACTGGATGCTTATGCCGATATTGATGCCAATAAACTTCGTGCCAACCTTATTTACTTTTTAGAGCAGATAATACCTGTAGCTATAGAAACGGGCGTAAAAATGGTAATCCACCCGGATGACCCGCCTTATGCCATACTTGGGCTGCCAAGGGTGGTAAGTACCGCCTTTGATATAGAAGCATTAATTAAAGCTGTGCCATCATTACATAATGGTTTATGTTTTTGCACGGGTTCTTTTGGGGTACGGCAAGATAACAACCTGCCACAAATGGTAAGACAGTTTGGCGACAGGATAAACTTTATTCACCTGCGCACCACTACACGTAATGAGCATGGCGATTTTTATGAAGATAACCATCTTGAAGGTGATGTAGATATGTATGCCGTAATAAAAGAGTTGGTGCTGGTTATGGAACAGCGTAAGGTTTCTATTGCAGTACGGCCGGATCATGGCCATCAGATGCTGGACGACCTTACCAAAAAAACAAATCCCGGCTACTCTGCAATAGGGCGCTTGCGCGGCCTTGCCGAAATTCGCGGCCTGGAGTTGGGTATTATAAGGAGTTTACAGGATAATTAATGGCATGGATAAAGGCAAAATAGTTTGTTTCGGAGAATTATTGCTGCGGCTTTCGCCCAATATGGATAATGACTGGGCCTCTCAGGATACCCTGCCATTTTATATAGGCGGAGCAGAACTGAATGTTGCTACAGCATTGGCTAACTGGCAAATTCCGGTTAGTTATGTTACGGCGCTTCCGGACAATTATTTGTCCCAACAAATTTCAGGTTATATAAGCTCTAAGAATATACAGGCTGATAATATATTGTTTTCGGGAAACCGTATTGGCATTTACTATCTGCCGGTTGGTTTAGATTTAAAGCATAATAGTGTAATTTACGACAGGGATAATTCGTCGTTTGCTGATTTAAAAGCCGGGACTATAAACTGGGATGTTGTTTTTGAAGGCTGTACGTGGTTTCACTTTAGTGCTATAAGCCCTGCGCTTAATAAAAATAGTGCGGCAGTATGTAAAGAAGCTTTAGAGGCAGCATCGGCAAAGGGTATAACCATATCTGTCGACCTGAATTACAGGAGTAAGCTGTGGCAATATGGTTGTGAACCCATTAGTATAATGCCAGATCTGGTAGCCTACTGCAATGTAATAATGGGCAACATCTGGGCTGTAGATTCATTGTTGGGTATAACATCTCCGGTTGATGATAGCGATGGCAAAACGCAACAGGAATTAACAGATGCCGCTGCTGCGAGCATGGCATTAGTGCAATTAAAATATCCAAAGGCTGCTACACTGGCGTACACTTACAGGCTACAGGATAACTATTTTGCAGTGGTAAAAAAGGACTCAGAAATTGCTGTGTCAAAATATTATATTATTCCCGAAATAAAGGACAGGGTAGGGAGTGGTGATTGTTTTATGGCAGGGCTTATTTATGGCCTACACAAAGATTATGATGCAGCCTTTATAGCCAACTATGCTGCCGCTGCCGCCGTAGGTAAACTACAGGAAGCAGGCGATGCCACAAAGCAAAGTATTGAAAACGTTGAACAAAGAATGATATAATGAATAAAAAAGATATAGCTGCTACAGCAATTAAAGCACAGGGCTTGCTGCCATTATTTTATCATGATGATGTTACGGTTTGTATTGCCGTGGCAAAAGCCCTTTATGATGCCGGGATTACAACCATAGAATTTACTAACCGTGGTGTTAATGCCCTTAAAAATTTTGAAGCACTAATAAATGAGAGAGATACAACCATGCCCCAATTATTATTAGGCATAGGTACAATTACAAACAATAAAGAAGCGGCAGATTTTATAGCCCTTGGTGCTGATTTTTTAATTAGCCCGTTTTTTGATGATGAGGTATGCGCTGTAGGTATAGAACATAACATTTTATGGATTCCGGGATGCATGACGCCAACCGAAATTCATACAGCTAAGAAAGCGGGGTGTACCCTTATAAAATTGTTTCCTGGCAATGCTCTTGGAGCCGGTTTTGCCGAAGCTGTTTTACCGCTGTTTAAAGGCCTTGATTTTGTGGTAACCGGCGGTGTAGAAGCTAATGAGCAAAGTATAAGCCAATGGTTTAAGGCAGGTGTAGTTGGTGTAGGTATGGGCAGCAAGCTTATTACTAAAGAAATACTGGCAACATCAAATTTTGAACAACTAAAAAACAGTACTGCCAATGTACTTAGCATCATCAATACAATAAAAATATAAAAATTTCATATTTGTGTTATTTAGTTAGGTTAGTTACCGGGTTCCCTATCAAACGTTAGGGAATCCTTTTATTAAACAACAATATCAATTAGCGAAATGCTTTAAATAAAAATAGTATCAATGAAAAAAGCACTACTTACATTACTACTTCTGTCCGTTTTAAATGTCTTTGCCCAGAAAGCAAAAGAGTTTAAATTGAATTCTCCTGATAAAAAACTGGAAATTACAGTTACAATATCTGATAAAATAAGCTGGGCAGTAAAGCACCAAAATGATGTTGTACTGGCACCTTCGCCAATGTCTGTTACGCTGGCTACGGGAGATGTTTTTGGAAAAAATGCTGTAGTTACAGGCTCTAAAACACAAAGTGTACAGTCAGTCTTTGCGACTCCTTTTTACAAAAAAAAGCAGGTAGAAAATAACTATAACAGCTTAGTAGTAAAGTTTAAAAATGATTTTAGCATAGAATACCGTGCTTTTAATGATGGTGTTGCCTACAGGTTTATTACCACCAAGAAAAAAGATATTACTATTAAAGACGAGGAAGCAGGCATTTATTTTGATAAAGACCAAAGTACCTTAATGCCTTATGTAAGAGATTTAAGAAACCCCAAAGACCCTTACATATCATCGTTTGAAGCCTTATATGAAAACAAAAAAGTATCAGGGTTCTCTAAAGATACGCTTGCATTTTTACCTTTTTTAGTTGAGGTAACCCCTAAAAAGAAAGCTGTTTTTCTTGAAGCTAACCTTGAAGATTATCCGGGCATGTTTGTTAAGCAAGCTGATAAAGGCCTTGGCTTTAAAGGTGTTTTCCCTAAATATCCGCTGGAAGAAGTTAATGGCGGCTTTCATGACATTAATAAACTAATTACTAAACGTGCCGATTATATGGTTACCACAAAGGGTACGCGTAACTTTCCGTGGCGCATTGTTGTAGTGTCAGAAAATGATAAAGACCTTGCAAATAATGATATGGTACAAAAATTATCTGAACCATCTAAAATTAAAGACGTAAGCTGGATTAAGCCCGGTAAAGTTGCGTGGGACTGGTGGAATGACTGGAATATTTATGGTGTTGATTTTAAAGCTGGTATTAATACACAAACGTATAAATACTACATAGACTTTGCATCAGACAATAAAGTAGAATATGTAGTGCTTGATGAAGGCTGGAGCATGGAAAATGATATTATGAAACACAGCCCCGATGTAGACCTTGAAGCTTTAATAGCGTATGGTAAACAAAAAAATGTTGGCATAATACTTTGGGCGTCATGGATGGCGGTACACGAAAATCCGGATAATGTATTTAAACACTATGCTGCTTTAGGAATAAAAGGTTTTAAGGTAGATTTTATAGACCGTGATGATGCCAAGATGGTAAAATCTGTTTATGATATTGCACAAAAGGCGGCAGATAATAAAATAATGATCGATTATCATGGTATGTACAAGCCTACAGGTATACAAAGAACGTATCCTAATATCCTGAATTTTGAAGGTGTGAAAGGTATGGAAAACAACAAATGGACACCGGGAGACGATGTACCTGCTTACGATTGCACTATACCGTTTATACGCATGATGGCGGGGCCTATGGATTACACGCCCGGGGCTATGGATAATGCCACAAAAAAGCAATTCAGGTCGGTAGGGTCTAAGCCTAAAAGCCAGGGAACCCGTTGCCACCAGTTAGCGTTGTACACCGTTTTTGAGGCGCCACTACAAATGATGGCGGATAGCCCCACAGCCTATAAAAAAGAGCAGGAGTCTACAACCTTTATAGCTAAAATACCAACAACGTTTGACCAGACGGTAGCATTAGACGGCAGTGTAGGCAAATATGTGTCTTTGGCAAGAAAAAAAGGAAATACATGGTATATAGGAGCGATAACGAATTGGGATGCAAGGGATATTACGGTAGATTTTTCGTTTTTAGAAAAGGGGAAAACGTATCAGGCAGAAATATTTAAGGATGGAGTAAACGCAGATAAGGCCGCGGTAGACTATAAAAGGGAGCTGGTAACAATAACTGCCGATACGAAACTAAACTTTCATCTTGCAGAAGGTGGCGGTATGTCGGCTATCATTACACCTAAAAACTAATTTATTTGCATACTGTATCCTGATACTATTTTATCATAATCTATGCAGCTTTGATTAAACTATTTATAAAGACAAGTATACATAATATATTTGCCTGTACCATTTATAAACACCACATGAAAACTAAAATATTTTTGATATTATTTTTAGCCTGCAGTATTATGCAGGCTCAGGATGCAGCTACACCCAGGGAGCATATTAATATCGATAAAGGCTGGTATTTTGCCTTTGGGCATCCGTCAGATTCTAAAAAGGATTTTAATAACGGTACGGCTTATTTTTCATATTTAGCAAAAGCGGGTTATGGCGACGGTGTTACCACTCCTAAATTTGATAATAGAAGCTGGCGTAAACTGGACCTGCCACACGACTGGGCAGTAGAGCAGCCGTTTGATGAAAAGGGAAGCCTGAGCCACGGCTTTAAAGCCATAGGCCATAACTTTCCTGATGCAAGCATTGGCTGGTACCGTAAAAATATAATCATTCCCGCATCAGATCTTGGCAAGCGAATTACACTTGCCTTTGATGGCGTTTTTCGCAATAGTATAGTTTGGGTTAACGGCCATTATCTTGGACTGGAGCCAAGTGGATATCTTGGTTTTGAATATGATATAAGTGCATACATAAACTATGGTGGCGATAACACTATTGTAGTGCGTGCAGATGCCATGATGGAAGAGGGCTGGTTTTATGAAGGTGCCGGTATTTACAGGCACGTATGGCTTAACAAGACCAATATCCTGCATGTTGCCACTAACGGCACTTTTGTAACGAATACAGTAAATGGAAATTCTGCTACTTTGAATATTGAGGCTACCGTAAATAACGATGGCCTTAAAGCTGAAAATTTTACTGTAACCCAAACAATATTCGATGCATCCGGAAAGACAGTTGCAACTAAGACAACAGGCAAGGTAAACCTGACATCGATGAAAAATGAATTGCTTGCAACAAACGTTACAATTCAAAGCCCCATACTTTGGGATATTGAAAATCCCTACCTATATACTTTAAAAACGACTATCGTTCAGGATAATAAAACTGTCGATAGTTATACTACAACATTTGGCATACGAACAATACGTTTTGATGCTAACGAAGGTTTTTTTCTTAACGGAAAACACTTAAAAATTAAAGGTACTAACAATCACCAGGACCATGCAGGGGTTGGGTCGGCATTGCCGGATGATTTACAATATTACAGGATAAAACAGCTAAAGGCTTTTGGCAGTAATGCTTACAGGTGTTCGCATAACCCACCTACACCGGAACTGCTTGATGCCTGCGACCGTTTAGGAATGCTTGTTATAGACGAGCATAGGCTTATGGGTATTACGCAAACCCACCTTAACGATGTAAAAAGGCTTATAGACCGCGACAGGAACCACCCCAGTATTATAAGCTGGAGTGTGGGCAACGAAGAGTGGGGCATAGAAAATAAGGTAGAGGGTGCGCGCATAGCCACAACCATGCAGGCTTATGTAAAATCGTTAGATACTACGCGCCCGGCCACAGCGGCTTTTAGCGGCGGCATTGGCAGTAAGGGGATCACCACAGTAATGGAGCTTTTAGGTATAAATTACATTGTAAACAAAAGTACCGATGAGCAGCACAAACTATTCCCTAACCAAAGCCTTTGGGGTACTGAGGAGGGGAGTACTAATGCTACGCGGGGTGCCTATTTTAGGGACGATGAAAAACACATTATCCCGGCTTATGATAAAGCACCAAACAAAAATTTTATAAGCATAGAAGACGGATGGAAACATTATGCATCGCGCCCATACCTTGGTGGCATGTTTATTTGGACAGGGTTTGATTACCGTGGCGAGCCTACGCCTTATGGCTGGCCTTCTATAACATCCTATTTTGGGATGGTAGATCTTTGCGGTTTTCCTAAAGATGATACCTGGTACTTAAAAAGCTGGTGGGCTAATGAAACTGTTTTACACCTGCTGCCACACTGGAACTGGCAGGGCAAAGAAGGTCAGCCGATCGAGGTTTGGGCTTACAGTAACTGCGACGAAGTGGAGCTGTTTTTAAACAAAAAAAGTTTAGGGAAAAAAGCAATGCAGCCCAACAGCCATTTACAATGGGAAGTTAACTATGCCCCCGGTACTCTAGAAGCTGTAGGGTATAAAAATGGTAAAAAGGTACTTACAGACAAAGTACAAACAACTAAAGGTGCTGAGACGATAAAGGTATCATCTGATAAAAATAAAATTACAGCAAATGGCAGCAGCCTTGCCATGATTACCGTAGATGTAAAAGACCGTAATGGCCTGCATGTTCCTACGGCAGATAACGAAATTACGTTCTCTTTAAAGGGGCCGGGCAAAATAATAGGTGTGGGTAATGGTAACCCAACATCGTTAGAGAAAGACCGTTTTATAGAAACTATTGAGGTTGCCGCCATTGAGGGTTTAAAGGAAAAAATAGTTCAAAGCTTAGATGGCAACACTAACGAAGTTACGGCTAATTACAATGATGCCTCGTGGGATACCGCCTTTAAAGATGACCGAACCGAGGAGTTTGGCAAAAAAGCACCTGTATTAATTTACAGGGGTAGATTTACACTACCACAATGGCAAAAAGGAGCTACCATTAACTTTTTTAGCAATAATGTAGGGGTCGAAGAAACCATTTACATTAACGGTACTGCTATAGCTACAAAATTAAAAGAAAGTAAAGAGTTTGTAATAGACCAGTCAATGGTGCACGCGGGTAAAAATACCATAGCTATAGTTGCAACCCCTTTATTAAAAAAACGCCCGTGGGATATTGTTAACAGTAACCCCGGCCTTTTCCAGATTGTGACCCCTGCACCGGCATGGAAACGTAAGTTATTTAACGGCCTGGCACAGGTTATTATACAATCTACTGGAGAAGCCGGAAATATTATACTTACTGCAACATCAGGGTCGCTAAAAGCAGGATCGGTTACCGTTAAGGCAGAACAATAGTATTTTTAATCCAACTAAATGACATACATTTAGTTGGATTAAAAACGTACAATAATCATATAGTCAAAATAACCAATATAATTACAATTATGGCTTGTAACAATTTAAAATTGAAAGTTTTTTTTGGAGCGGTCTTCTTTACTGCGCTGTCAGCTTTTGCACAGGAAGGTGTTAAAAACCTTACCGATGGTGTAGAAATTAAAGTATTAAAACCTGCTAAAAATGATGCAGCCTTTGTAAAAATTCAGGTAATTACAGATGATATTATACATGTTTCTGCAAGCCCTGTAGCGGTTTTTGACGCTACAAAAAGCCTGATGTTATCGGATACCAAACCTGCTGCGGTAAAATTTGTGTCAAAAAATTCAAACGATTTAGTTATAGTATCTACAAAAAATCTTGATGCAGTTGTTTCAACCATAACGGGCGAGGTTGTTTTTAAAGACAAATCAGGAAAGATATTATTGCAGGAAACAGCATACGGCGGCAAAAGCTTTACGGGCACTACGCTCGAGGGCGAACAGTCGTATAACATAAGGCAATCATTTACATCAGATGATGATGAGGCTTTTTACGGGCTTGGACAGCATCAAAATGGAGCTTTTAACTACAAGGGTACAAAGGTTTTGCTTTCGCAATATAATACAGAGGTGGGTGTGCCTTTCCTTATATCAAGCAAAAATTATGGTATTTTATGGGATAATAACTCAATAACAAAATCTGTAGATACCCATGATTATGAAAAGCTGTCAACACTAAAATTATTTTCTGACAAGGGAGAGCAAGGCTGGCTTACAGCTACCTATTATGATAAAAGTAATCCCGAAAAAATTATTATTTCCAGACCGGAATCTTATATAGACTACAGTTACATACCGTCGCTTAAAAACCTGCCGGATGGTATTAATTTAAAAAATACCCTGGTAAAATGGGAGGGCTCGATCGAATCAGGATTTACGGGCGAGCACCAGTTTGATTTATGGTATTCAGGTTACATAAAGCTTTATATAGATGATAAACCGGTAGCCGACAGGTGGCGCCAGGGCTGGAACGCCAGTAACCATTTAATAAAGCTTAACCTTGAAAAAGGTAAAAAATACAAGATTAAAATAGATTGGGATCCTGTTTCTACAGAATCGTTCCTTGCCCTTAACTGGTCTAAACCATTAACTAAAGAATTGAAAAATGAATTTGCATTTGAATCGGAGGCAGGGCAAAAGATAGATTACTATTTTATATCGGGCAATAGCATGGATAAAGTAATTAGCGGTTACAGGCAGCTTACCGGTAAGGCTACTTTGTTACCTAAATGGACAATGGGCTTTTGGCAAAGCCGTGAACGCTATAACAACCAGGAGGAAATTCTGAGCACTGTGGCCGAGTTCAGGAAACGTAAAATAGGGTTAGATAATATAGTGCTGGACTGGAGGTACTGGAAAGAAGGCCAATGGGGAACGCAACAGTTTGATACAGATCGTTTCCCTGATGCTGCTGCCATGACAAAAACGCTGCACGATAAATACCACACAAACTTTATGATATCTGTATGGGCTAAGTTCTATGAAAATACCCAAAACTATAAGGACCTAAAGGCAAAAGGCTTCATGCTTACAAGAAACGTATCTGAAGGCAGGTTAGACTGGCTTGGTTTTAAAAATGCCATTTACGACCCGTATAATCCCGAAGCAAGAAAAGCATTTTGGAAATTATTAGACGCTAACCTGTATAAAAAAGGTATAGATGCCTGGTGGATGGATGCCTCTGAACCAGACGTTCATAGCAATATGCCACCCGATGTGCGCAAGGAAATGATAGGGCATAACTACCTTGGTGCACCCGAAAAAAACTACAA
>Ga0247815_10000496_pt1 | contig 30991 bp, 63 predicted proteins | sample UWRJL194509B1_FD_181014 | JGI IMG/M metagenome (GOLD analysis project Ga0247815, IMG submission 181014) | Plant litter microbial communities from Arlington Agricultural Research Station in Wisconsin, United States - UWRJ-L194-509B-1 | ecosystem: Environmental > Terrestrial > Plant litter >...
GATTGTTAATATTAACATAATTTAAACTTCTAATAATTTGTAAATAATCGGTTTAATAAATTTTTGTAACCAGTCATCATCGGTTACTGGTATCACTTCAGTCCAGTTAGTATCATTACCTTGAGAATCTTTCTTAGTTCTGGTGATTTGTGTCATACCTGAGTAACGATAGAAAGAATGTTGAGAGATTTTAATAGACTTTGCCCCTTGTATAAATACAAGGTTACCATTAGAATCATCAGCTAAAACTATGATATTATCTTTATTTAACTGTGTAATTAACTTTGCAATAGCCGATGCCATTACACTTGTAGGTACTTGTGTATATCTTTCCATATTTATTTGCTTTTAGCATAATTTAACCAGTACTTAAGTCCTGTAGGTTTAAATGAATATAACATTTCGCTATAGTTTGGTAATTTGTCATATAAATCTCTATTGATATGCCGTATCGTTATTCTTGTAGCGTAAACTGATTGATTTCTAATCAGCATGATTACACAAAACAGAGCGACTAAGCCTAATATGATAAGTACTACTGTAAATATAATTGTCATAATTTTTATTTTTTAAATTTTTTATTAAATAGTAGCTCGGTTTAATTTCAGACTCACACCGATGGATTTATAGCCACACTACAATTTGGGTCTCAGAAGTTCTTAGTTGTATATAGATTCCAAAAAGATATCAATTTCTCTACCCATTCCAAAATGAGGTTTCTCATGTAAGATCTCCCTTATCTTTAAGAGGGTTGATGCTTTGATAAAATTATCACGTTTTGCTGAATAACACCTTTTAAAGAATAATCTCTCAGCATCACTATAACGCTCATCTTCAGAATGCTTAAGGAGTTTCCCTAATAAATTATAGGTGGGGATATTCCAATAAACTAAAACTTTACACATTTTAGGATCTCTAAGAGATTTATTCTCGTTTCTCCCTAAAGACACTTTAGAAATTCTATCAGAATCTAAATAGACACTAAATAGATCATCTTTACGAATTAATTCATGTGTTCTAATCATAAACTAACGTTTTAAATAAATGATCAATACAAGCATTAGCTGTATCTCTAATTGTCATTAATAAATCGGCACGAATTGGTTCTCCATGTTGATCATAAAAACCCATAGCCATTGTAGCTATGTATTCATTTAAATATTCTTCTTTTCCATCAATGAGTACATCTAACATAAATTCCTCATGATGTTTTAATTGTTGAGCTCTAAGCTGAATCAATTGTTGTTCTGTAAATGCCATTATCTTAAGTTTCAAATTATTTGCTTATAACCATTTAGGTGGTTTGGAATTATTATTAATATCAGATGTGATTAAATAGAAAAGTAATACAGAGATTAAACCTACCCAGGAAAATAAAGCAGGTAGAAGACTACAAACTGCCATACCAGCCCAACTATTATCTTCTTGCTTATTTCTTACTTTTTTACCTACAAACCAAGCCGATACAAATCCCAGTATATAAATTATTAATATCATTTTACTTTATGTTTTGTTTAAAGTTGCCCCTCATAAAAGTATGGTGAGCATTGTGTCTCTGGTACCAACCTGTATTCCGATCATCACCGATCTATTTATGAGGGGACAACTTTTAATTAAATGGATTAAATTCTTCTAAAGGTTTTCTATTTACAAATTGTTTAACTACTAAATAGATCTGTTTCATTTCCTCTGGTTTAGTACATTTAAATCTTAATTGATTACCAGATGTTAAACGCTCATATATGGCTTGAAGTTCAATTACTTTAAAGTCATCTTTAAGACCATTTATTTCACCTAAACAACTAACACAATTACCTTCAACATAACCTTTATCGTTATCAACTCTATCAATAGAGATTTCACTTAAAGATTTATATTTAACACCTGTGTAATAGCACTCTTTTTGTTCTAACAAAATAGAAAACGTTTCAAAACTAATATTAAATTCAATGCCTCTTTTTTTCGCATCGAAGATTTTCTTTTTGTAACGTTTAACAATTTCGGTTTCAGTAAAGAATATTTTATCAAATGTAAAGCAGTCAGCTATATCAGTAATTACAGGAGATTTTGCTACTTCTACAATTGTCACAGCTAGTTGTTTTTGTTTGAGGTCCCACTCTGTACAGAATTTAACATAAGCCTTTTTGGCATTTGCTAATTTCTTCTCAGTTTTAGGACCACCTTTTTTATTTTTAATAATAGCAGTCATAGAGGTAACTTTACATTTTAATAAAGCTTTTTCTTTTTTAAATTGTTCTTCTGTCATAACAATTAGGTTTTAATTAAATATTTTCTCTACAACTAAAAAAGTTGTTTTATTAGCTTTTGAGTACCATGTAAATCCACTCCAGATATCTCTATTAACATATCTTTTATGAAATCTGTTGCTTCGTAAGTCTTTACAAAGATAACCTTGTTGATAATCTAATTTTATAAACTGTTCTAAATCCATTGTATGTACAATTTAAAGCTTTATATAGTTGCTCACCAAGCCTACGAGACTTGTTCGACTACAGCCATACTGTCAGTTCTATCTTCCCTGAAGTGAGCATTTGTTAATTGTTTTATTGCGAACACCACTGTGGTGTTGTGGAGGATAAGGCATTGATCCCTTATTTCTGCCCAGACGAGGCAGCGTCTTCAAATTTAGACGAATCCCCCATATGTAACGAGTTTAGCACTAGACAGTCTACCTGGTCTGCCAATCTCCTGCTTATTAAGGCAAGTATCCTTTATCGGGTAATTGAACGATAGTGCACTCGTTATACCTTTAATTTGTTATTTCTATTACTTGTACTCTAAATGAACAACTATAATTATCCAGTCGTCTTGTATAAATGTCCCATAAATCAAGATCTTCCTCTTCAATGGGATTTTCAGATAGACTATGGAGTCTTTCTCTATAGAACTCCTCTAGTTTTGGAAAGATTTCATTTGCTTTTTCAACAAATAAATTAGCTTTTTCTTCATCTAGGTAAGTTTTCTTAGGGTAAGAAAAATGATCATCATAGGATCCTCCATAACACATTATTATATAGATCTTTTCCATTATTTTATTTGTTTTATTATTTTACATTTACGAGTACCAAATTCTTTTGGTACAAGATTGTTGTTTGCATCTAGATAAACTATCTCACCAACATTAAAGACATTATTTCCATCATAATACTGTTGAATGGCTATAATCTCATCACCGTTATCTAATTCAGCAGAATAGAGAACTATAGGTTTATTGATTATCTTTGATTGTTTTGAGCATGCTATCATTACGAATAGCAATAAGAATAATGTCAGCATTTTCATTTTAGTGCTTTATGTAAAAAATCTATAACTACATACAATAGCACTGTAGCTAAAGTAGTGAGTATTATGGCCATAATTTTAATTTTTAAGTTTGTTTTTATTTATTACGTCTTGGGATCTAGGATATGCTCCATATACTATTGGACTTGTATTAATTGAACTGGAATCGCTAGTAATTACTTCCCCATCTATTAAGAGGGTCACTTTTACTGTTTTCTTAATACATTGTACTTCGATTGTCAAAGAGTCTTCTAGATAAGCTTTAATTGCTTCTGATAATTCTGTCATAATTTTTTCTAATTTGTAGTCATTATCTTTTTATTTAAAAGTTAGGTAAATGTGTTAATTCTGGATCATCACTAGCTAAAACTTTATACACCCAACCTTGATCAAATCCCCATAAAACTTTACTATAGCGATTCTCTAGTGATGTATTACCTCTTTCTGGTGTGAGTACAGCTACTAAGTATTGAGAAGGATCACCATTATAGATTACAACAGTATCTCCTAATTTAGGTTTTTCTTTTATGACCATATAACAATAACCATTACCTAATACTATTATTTCGTTTATCATTATTTCACATCCATTTAGGTGGTTTATCCTTCCATTCGACTTTATCAAGTAATTTTACAATTAATATTACTAAAAATAAAAATGCTAAAGAAGCTACAGCTGCCCAAGAAAGTAATGCCCAACCTAATACATAAAGCGCGTCACCCCAACTATATTCTTTTTTGTTTGTTTTTTTTTCCCATCGTAATCTTGCTCTAGCTATAATAAAAGCAATTATTACTCCTATTAAGTATATCCCAAATCCTATCATAATTTTAATATTTTAAGTAATTGAACTAACTCACTCTTATAGATCATATTTTTAGTAATAGTTATTATTTCATCATCATGCCTTATATTAGAATTTCCGTCTCTTAAAAATACATAATATTCACCTTTACCTTTATCGTTACATATAGCTAATGATATGGATCTATAAGCATAACCTACTGTATCAGATTCAAACGTTTTTGGAAAAATTACATCTGTTAATACATACTCCCAACTCTCTTGTATTAAATTTGGTCTATGAATAAAACCTAAATTAATTAATATCTCAGGAGTTATTTTAACTTTCTCATTCATAATTTCTTTATGTTTAGGCCATTTTGGCGCTAATGGATCTACTATTAAAACTATAGCTGTATAAATACCTGCCACAATAAAAGCAAACAGTAATACGTATGTTATAAATGTTAACATATCTTTTCTTTTAAGTTAATTAATTTGCCGCCAACCCAGGATTCGAACCGTGATTTACTCGGATTAGCGCCCAAGTACATTACGTTCATATGTTAATCGGCGTTATTATTCGTTTACAGACAAGGTCGGACTTTAACCGATTTTTAAACTAGTATACGAATTACACGTATTTACCTTCTTCTGTATCATTCTATTATTATTTTCTATATATTTTATGTTTGAATTCAGGCTATTCTCCTGACTACTTACTTAAAGTGTTACACTATACTTGACTTTTTCAGTTTCTCTATGTTATTATGTTAATGACTTCTTTTCTGAGTGAGTCACGAGGCTTTTGTCCCTCCATTTCCTTGCTAGTGAGGCAGGCAACATTACATATGAACTATTGAGTCTAGACTAATTTTAAATTGTTAAACCATTATATAATAGGGCACTAATTAATTAAATACATTGCTATCAGAATTGAAAGCCCAGTTCGCATACATTGGTAATTACTCCAACAATTACAGTGAATGCTCTATACACTTAAGTATACTAGTATTTAATATTTTTAAATGTGAACTACAGTTACGTAACTTTCGTTAGAGGCTTAACAGGCTATTAAGGCTTCTGGAGGTCGACTACTCCATTTTCGTTCACATTTATGTTTTTAAGAAGATTACTTTATGTAGGATTTGAAGAGCCCGTCTGGCCTCTGGTTAGGCCAACGCTGTGTAACTGATCTATCATAAAGCAATCTAATCGTGTATTTCTACACTAAGAACCCTCATAAAGGTATGGTGGTTTCAGCTGTCCAGACCGCGTACTCCTGCTTCTATCACCGAGCTATTAAGAGGGTCTATATTTTAAAGCCACTTTTGATAAAAATATTTACCTTCTTCTATATTGTCCAAAAATATTGAACAAGACTTCATTGGTGCAAAACCTGTTAATATCCAAATAATTAATGTAAGAGGAAATAATATACAAAGAATTATACCAAACACACATACCAAAATGATATGTAGTGCTAAAAGTAGCCACGCAAGTGATTGTAATAATCTATTTTTCATTCCATTTGTATAATATGTCGAACTTTCTATCATATGTGGGATTATCTATCCAAGTTTTCTTATATATTACAAAATCCCAAGGTGTTCGATAAATCCAGTATTGTTTGTGATGATTAAATATAAAATCTTGACGCTCATATTCTTCATTTAGTAATTTTATAAAATACTCCCATTGCTGTCTAGGTTTAAATGTCCACAATATGCCTAAAGGTATAGTTATAATAAAAGCAAAAGTATAAAATAACGTACAGCGCATTATCACCCAAATTAATCTGAGCAAGAACATTATTGGCTTTCCCATGATTAATTACGATCGTAAGCTAAAGCATCCTCTCTTGTCATAAGAACACCATTTAAGATACACCAGCTTCTGCGTGGTTCTTGATTTACAGGAGGTTTTGGTACTAACAATGGAATAGGTTGCCCAAATTTGTCTGTTTTTAATTTAATTTGTTTCTTTATGTTTTTCATCTTGTTTGTTTTTAAATTTAAAATTGAAATATATTAATTGAAGGATCATTACACATTACTATAGCATGTATAGAGCCTTCTAGCCACCAATTTAACTTCATGTTGTAATCGTGCCTTTCCAAATAAACTGCTGGTACTTTATCTTTCGCATACCAGAAACAAGGAGTATCTTTACCAGGTTCTATAGAGCTATCCAGAATATAGATAAAACCATCGTTATGTACTTCAAAATGATTGATATTGTTTTTCATTACCAATCACTTGAAGAACCTCCACCACCAAAGTCAGAGGCTTTATTTTTTAATTTTTGTATACCAATTCCAACGTTCTCCATTTTTAATTCTTCTAATTTGTTCACTCTTTACATTAAATTTCTTACCTATTTGACTATTTGGACTATCATCAGCTAGAATTTCATCAATTATATCACAGGTAAGTTTACTATTCCATCGATCTTCACCATAGATAGTTTTATTTCTACCTTTCGTAACTTTATCATCAGAATTTTCTTTATTGGTTCCAACAGATAGATGTTCAGGGTTACAACATCCTGGAATGTCACAACTATGCATTATTAATTTATCTTTAGGTATTGCACCATTATAAAGCTCATAAGCAACTCTATGGGATCGTAAATCTTTTCCTCTATGACACATTCTACCATAGCCATCCTTATCTTTATGACCTGTCCACATCCAATGCCCTGGATTAATATCTTTATCTACAAAATGTAAAAAATGTTCTTCTAGGTCTTTTCACATAGTCTTACCAATCGCTTGATGATCCACTCCCTGAAAAGTCACCTCCATCGAAACCATCAAAGCTTGATGAATCTGAAGATGAACTATCAGATGAACCAAAATCCCACGAAGAAGAATTATCTTGTGGTGTATCATCAAATGCACTTAATATTGCTCCAGTTAATAATACATCTGCTAATGCGTTAGATTCTGAAGATTCCTCTTGATGTTTGATGTACTTCTTTTTGTTATAATCACTTAGTCTGTTATAAGTCCATTCATCAATACTTGTAAGTAGATGTTCAGGATTACTGTAAGTGTATTCGTATTTTAATCTATACATAAGGTTTTAATTTATAGTTCGTTATATACTTTAATAGCTAATTTAAGATCAAGATGTTCTGATTCTTTTGTAATTCCATCATAAGTTTCGTTTGCTGTAGGATATTTAATATATGTAACTTTAAATACTGTATTTGCATGACCACTTAAAACACCTAACAGATTACTAAGTTTAGTGATGGATATAATAGATTTTTGATAGTTTGAGCCCGTATATTTAGCAAGAGCAGATTTTAACTTAATGTCTTTAAAATCATTTATTTCTAATTTTTCTTTTCTAATCATCATTAATGTAATTTAGTTTAAATTTTCCAGGCTTCTCTTATTAAAAGAAAGAGATAAAATATAAGACCTATTACAGGTATCATCCCTATAATCCATTGTTTTCTTGTTAATATGGGTTTGTTATCAAAAGTTATTAATCTACCATAAACTGTAGGTATTAAAAGTTGAAACATAAACCATATTATTGTGTATGCTATTATTCTGCCTATCATTTTGTTTTCGTTTTAGTTTAACAGATGCTCTCATAAAGAGTAAGAGATTAACCCGCACTGGGTAGCATTTTGTTCACCCTACTTTTACGAGGGGCATCTGTTGTTAATAATTTTATTTAATGCCAAGAGAGAAGGGGTCGAACCTTCGAAAGGAATTTCATCCTAGCATAGACTTCTATCTACACTTCCTTTGACCACTTGGATATCTCATGATTTATTTATGTTTTAGTTTAATTGTATCAACTTTAATGTGTACTGGATGATCAATCTTTAATGATTTTGGTGTAGTTCTTAATTTACCATCTCGCATTACAACTCTGAAATTACTATTATTACTAGTAGTACAACAGAACATAAGTACTAGAACTACTAATAAAAATAGCTTTTTCATAATTATTTACTTTCTATTTCACACAATTCACAAAAATGGCTACCTTTTGCAGCTTTATTCTGGCAAATTGTAAATGCACATTTGGGTTCTTTTGAACTTCCTGGAGATATATCCATATATATTTCACTATCTTTAATTGTAAGTACGAAGCTACATAATGCCACACCAGCGGCCATACCGATAGTGAATGTAAGCATAAATAATATTATCATAATTTCTTTGGTTAATTTTCAATATAATTTTTTAATTTCTCTATTATTTCTTTGCGTCGTTTATTGATTCTGCCTAATTCTTCTAATAATTTAGTTGGCCCTACAATTATAGAATTGATATCAGGTCCAACATGATCAATTTGTCCTTCGATAGGTTCATAATTATCAAGAAAAGCAATTGATTCTTGCCAAGATTTCATTGTTTTTAATGTAATATACTTTCTAACTGTTATATGATCTTTATCCATAATTAATGTGATTCTATAATTTTAATTTTATTTGGATCTATCCCAACGCCTTTGCCATCAGAGATATCTTGTAATGTTAATTGCACGAATGACTCAGATTGATTTACTTTTCTGCAATATTTCCAACGATACATTCTTATAGGACTTTCAGTATCAGTTAAATCTTCCATTGAATCCGCAATTAGATAAGGAGATTCACCAGGTAATTTAGCAACAAATACATCGCCACAAGATCCCCAATCGTCTAATTCGCCATCTTTGTATTCTACTCTATCGCCATATTTAAGTTCTTCTTCAGGTTCAGACTGCAACGAAAAGATAGAAAACTTATGGTCATCAATGACTTCTGTCCAAAAAGATCCACCTTCAATAGTCTCTTTCCAGTCAAATCCTCCTGATATTTTTCCTGAACTAGAATCACTTTCAAAAATTCTAACATCTTGAAATCCTGTTTGATCAAATTGATATTCTAGCATCTTAGCTATAATTTCTTTTGGGAATCCCTTTAGTTGACCTTTTGGCTCGTATTTGCTTAAATCCATATTAATATTCTATATATATTTTATATGCGTTGATAGCTAAACATAATATGAAAAAGCCTATCATTAATTTTGTATTTTTTGACATAGTTTTATGTTTAAGTTAATAATTTTATTATTTGTGGAGCATAGAACCGGATGATGTTCTACCTCAAGGCTAACCGCCCGAATGCTACATTTTACACTAATGCCCCATGCGATTAAATAGTTTAACAACATACTTAGGTTGTAAAGTTTTCACTTTTTTAATATGATACTTTATTAAAACCACTGTTCATACTAGAAACTACTTTAGGAGTTTGATCTGTATTTGTTGTAGTTTGCACTAACTTATCTATTAGATGCTCATTATATTTTACTTCGTCTTCTAATTTTCTAACTAAAGAGTTAATAATATAATTATTTTCACTAATAGTATTAAGATATCCAAGTGGACTTGGTGCAACGTCTCCTTTATTCATATTTCCATCAGTTGCTACTTCTGGCTCAAATACATATGGTTGAATTTCACTAATAATTGACTTTAATCTAGAGTTTTGACTAACTTTAGTTGAAAGCAAGTTTCTTAAGTCATTAATTGAAACTTCTTGTTTTGATATGATATCACTTAATGTGTTCATTTCTTATTGTTTATTGTAATTTAAAACTTATCTCTTGTTTTATATTATCTAAACTATAGTTCTGGAAGCATTCCCAATATCCTTTCGGTCTGTGGCGCTACTTATGTGATTAGACAGCACATTAACTATTCATTCCAGCTGTTAACCTATGTGATTTGATTGTTCACTAGTTTAACTCTAGATGTTCTTAAAAATTACAAATCGATTAAATTCCATACTTCATGAATAGTGATATTGTATTTATCAGCTAATACTTGTAAATCTGTATCTTCTACTGATTGGGCATTATAATCGGCTTGCATTGCAGCTAATGTTTGTTCATCCATAATTTTGTTATTTAGTTTTAATTAGAAGTTTACCCTCATAAAAGATAAGGGAGAATATGTCATTGCATAGCGTAACAGTTGATCCGGATCATAGGATTCCACCTGAATCTTTAAGAGGGCAAACTTCTAATTAATGTTTTAATTTCATTGTGAATTTCAATAGTAAATATACAATACGCAACAGGAATGATATTTAATTGTTTACACATATTACAATATCCACCATAATACTGTTGAGTTACTTGTTTGGCTTCTGATTTCCAAGTCATTTTTAACCTCTCAGAATCCTTCTGTTTAGAACTGTATTGATAGATTCATTATTAAACCTAGCGATAACTTTAGTATTATTCCATACACTTTCGCTCGTAGACAAAGTAACAATACTACTGTTAAAATCTGATATAATTATACCACCTTTGAGAGATAGAATCTACAGATCTTGCAGTCAATATATCGGCTGCAGCTTCAAATGCTGCTCTAAAGTTGTAAGGGTGTTTTGTAATATATTTTACAATAAGTTGGTCTTCTGTAGATGTAAATCTTGGTCTTGAATTTGTCATTATCTCTTTTATTTAGCTTTTTTTATATTTTATTTCGCAAATAGTAATTAGGAGTATACTCTATATTCTATTCTACCTAATAAGTTATCAAAGACAATTATTGCATGTCTGTAAAGTGTAAATTTTTTTCATTATTTCTCTGTATAAAATATTTCAACTTCGAAATCATCATCCCAGTGAATACCAGCAGGAAAACCATCTACCCAATTTAAAGTATTTGGATATCCACTTAATTGTAATCTTGGTCTGTGTTTGGCTGTTCTTACGAAGTCAAATTGTCGTAAATGATTAAGCCTTTCATATTCTTCTTCAGTGATTACTTGTTTCATATATTGTTTATTTTAATAATAAAGAATCAGTTCTTGCTATAACTTTAAGATCACAAACATTAAAATAATTTCTCCATTCTGATAGAGATCTATTACGATTTTGAATTTCCCAATTGCCTGGCTCACTATATTCAGTTACTACAACAGTATCTGGTTTTCTTGGATCGCAATAGGTTATCTTAACTGTATATTCATAAGTAGGTATTCTGTTTGGCTGTTCTGTACATGACATACATATAAGTGTTGATATAAATATCAAAAATGATAAGATTAATGTTTTCATAGTTAGTCTCTCTGAAATGCTGCTAAAATGCGTTCATGCATTATTTTAAGTTTAAAAGTTAGGTAAATCTCTAATGAAATCTGGATTATTTGTTGCTGTTATAATATAAAGAAAACCTTCTTGATAAAGATTAATATCTGAGTATGTAACATTACTAATCCAATAAATATCCGTAGCAGCATTTAATAAATGTTTCATTACATACTCATTATCTTTAGGTTTTCTATTAATACAAACATAATCAAATCCTCTATACTCTATTATTTGCATTTCTTCTTAAGTTTTCTTGGAATTTTTCTCTTAGTCTCCAAAGGTTTATAATATTTTGTACAATGAGAACATTGTCGCTTACACTTAGACCAACCTTCAATAGCTGATTGACAATAACCGAAATGTTTGATCTTACTTTTTTCCATAGTTTTAAGTTAATATATTGGACTAATAGTTTTTTATTCTTGTCTGTACTAACATTCTGTGTTCCATGTGGCGAAACATGGAGATTCACCATGTACCAATATATAAAGCTTCAGAACGACCTAAGTTTCGAAACTAAGACTTCAACCTTTCTAGGGCGCGCACTCGATTTATGCTAGAAGTTCTTACTGCTTTATTTCTTTATAACTTTATACAAATGAAAACATAAAATATATTTAAAATCAGGACCAAAATCTTCATCGTCTAAGTATTCACATTGAGGTTCTAGTTTACCAATATACTCACCCCATTTACTCCATCTCCAACCTCCACCTTTCCACTTGTTTTCAAGATCTTGGAATACCGGAGTAACAGCAATAACATAAGCATTATCTGGATCAGCTATTTGTTTAGCATAGAACTCTTTTATTTGTTCTACATTATCAGCAACTCCATATTGATTAATATAATGTTCATTGAAATCATCAGGCAATGGGCTTTGAGACATCAATTCTTTATTGATATTCCAACCATCAAGTTTCTCAATAAACTCTTCTTCACAGAAGTTATGGTCAAATGCACAACGATAGATACCTGTTTCAAGTATTAACTCTGGTGTATCTTGTGAATCATATTCGAACTTATGTTGAAGAGCCACAGCTTTTCTTCTTGCAATCTCTATTGGATCTGGTGTAATTTCTACTAACATATTTATATTGTTGAGGTAGTTCTTTGTTTAACACCTAAATTAAAAGCTTTCTTTAAATGTTTTCTAATATCTTTGGCTTGTTCTCTACTAATAGCTATTTGTGCCTTTTCTTCACAATCATCAATTGTAAGCACTACAATACCCTTACTACTCTTAGTTGATAATGTTAAATCTGCCGATGTTGTTCTTGATTTGATTAATAATGGTTCCATAATTTTATTTCTTTAGTGCTTTATGTACTTGTTCAACGAAATAGCCTGTAATATAAGCCTGGTGTTCGTCGTTATTTCTTTTTAGAGGTGAATGTATATGTAGATAGACTTCGTTCGTTAGATGTACGCATTCATGTGCTATTGTTGATTTAGATGCGTTTGGTTTAACAAATATCACATAAGAGAACTTATCTTTATGCCAACCTGAACATACAAATGCTACAGTGTCTTCAACATCAAATGATCTAGGAAGTTTAACCTTATATTTCTTCTTAGCTTTAGTAAAGTTTTTAGCTACGATAATTAGAAGTTGGCCCCCATAAATAGGTAGGTGAGATTTAATCCTCTTCATTTAAATTAATGATATGATCCGTAATTACAAATTTATCTTTATGCCATGATTTAGATGTTTCTCCTAATTTGTAATATGTTTGTGTGCCAGTTTTAATGACGACACCAGCAAATGTATCATTAGCACTACCTAATTGATCACTAACCATTAAATACGGTCCTTTAGCATTATTATCAATGGTTACAATTTCTCCTTGTTTAAATTCTGCCATAATTAATCAGTTAAGTTAGTTTGACTCATTCTTTCAAATGTTTCTGTATCAATCACTTCAAGACTATTGCTTCTATCTTTAACGACATAAACTCTCTTGATACCTGCCCTCTCTGTTACTTCCATACATTCAAATACTTCAACTAATTCTTTGTAACTATCTGGTCCATTCTGAACCCATCTAGCTATTATGTGAGTTTGTTTTACTTTCATAATTTTTTATTTTAAATTTTGTTCAATCCACATATCAAAACTTGGTGACCAACTAGAACCACCAGTCATATGAATATGATCAACAGTTCCATCAGGATAAGTTGAAATCATATCAGGTGATGAATAGAGTATTCTCTGTAGTAATCTAATTACTTCTTCTCTATTCCAAGATGATTTAGCTGGCATTAATCTTAAATCAATGAAACCTTGTGTTGTTGATGGCTCATAAGAATATTCATTCTGGCCATAAGAATAATTTTCCCAGAATTCATCTTGTTGGACTAAAACTTTATCGATTCCTTCAGCTTGAACATATTGTTTTAAGAATTCTTGCGAAATTGGCAATAGGTTTAATGAAGGATCAGTTGATGCAATGATTTTTCTACAAGAAGTACAAGTGTCTAATCTTCCTCTTTGAACTATAGCTTCATTTGGATATTCTAATTCACTTAAGCAAACACAAATATCACCTTCTTTCACTTCATCATCAGATAGAATATAAAGATGTTGTGGTTCTAAAGCCTTTTGTGAATACTTTGTAAATGTAACTCCTGTATCTCCAAATCTAAAAACACCATCAAATGTTATATTTGTTTTAGTAACTAATGCGATTTCTTCTCTATTAAGTGTATTGACTACAATATCACCAACAGCTTCAACTTTATCAGTTGGTAACATGACAATTTGAGCTTCCTTATAGAACTTATTGTCTATTTGTATTATTTGTTCCATAATGTTTTAATTTAGATTATTCTCTTGCTTTGTTATAACCAGCGATGAAAGCATCATACTCTTTAACTCTAGGATTATAATAACGTTCCTCGTAATCATCCATATCTTTATGTAATGGAATACCACAATAGTCTTTAGCTAAAGATTTGGTATTGTCTTCTTTTATAAGATAAGAGTCTACAGATATTATACCTGCTTGTCTACTATGAATAAACTCTGCCCAAGGATATCCAGCTTCAGTAATTCTAGTAATTTTAGCTTTCCTCCATCTTTTAGTACTTGGATGATGATTGAACCAGTAAGTTTTACCAACTTCTAGATTCTTTGGATTATTATTTTCCATAATGTTTTAATTTAAAGTTTATATATTAAATAATATAGACACAAAAACCATGATGTAATTGGTATTAATTTCCATAATTGAAATCTTCCACCAGCTAAAAATGCATTATAGAAGAATAGTAGGATTGTAATTATTAACAATGTAGTTTTCATAATGCTTTTAATTTAAAGTTGGCCCTTATAAAGAATGGGGTGGTTCGCCCATTAAATTCACTGAAAGTTAATGATCATAATAACTTCATCAATCTACATACGGATTGAGATTGCTTTTTCATGTTCATCCAATACCGCCCATTCTTTATGAGGGTTAACTGTTTCAATTTCTTATTGAAAACCCCAACTACGCACACCTCCTTAAGGGTACGAATAATGCTGTCCTAATAGAAGTTAGAGGTCTAAGGAGGTTACACTGACGTATATTTGTACTCCAACTGCGTCCTAGCAGACAAACGGATTTTCCAATCCTGCTCGACCCATATAGTTGTCAAACTATTTCTCTATCATAGAGGGCACTACTAGCCAATTAACTATAAAGGCTCGTGTTTTTAATCTATTTTCAACCATGTAATACATCATGAAACATAAACCCTAATACAAATGCTCCTAGAGCAATACATATAATAACGATTATTCCTTCTGCGATAATTATTTTATAAAGAGTGTTATATTACCTGTCGTGCTATACCACACTAAAGATAATGCTACTATTATCACGAATCCACAAATCAATATGATTGCAGCTAATGATGTTTTATAATCATCCTTTTCATCGACTGACACACATAGCAGTATAATACCTATAATTAATAATATTACACCAAATCCCATTAGTATTTCCATAATGTTTTATTTAATAGTATCAATCACACAATACATTCCAACTGAATCTTTAGGATCAATCTTAAGTGTCTTCATGTTAACTAATACTGTGTCACCTATTTTGTATAAACTAGAAGAGTCTTGAACTACAAACTTACTGTTTCGTTCCAACTCTCTTACTTTTAGTTGTTTTGGAGTTTTACTGAGTTCTTTATCTACTTTATTTGTATAATTTTTTATAGAAACTATACCTAAAATTGAAAATAACAGAAACAAAGCGCCTATGCCTACTCCACCAGGTTCATCGTTTGACATGCCTGCAATTATACATATTAAACCTAATACTCCAAAAAATATTGTTAAAAAGACTAATCCTATTACCATGATTTTATGTTTTAAATTGTTATTTAATTGCGTCTATTACGCATAATTCTCCTTTTGGATCAATTGTTATTTGATTTGTCTTTGTATCAATTAAGATAGTATCACCTACTTTATACAGATCAGATGTTTTATCTATAACAAATATTAGATTTTCATCTAATTGTCTAATCTTTAATTGTTCAGTTTTAAAAGGACTCTTTTTGTCGACATTTTTACTAATGTTCATCATAAAGAATAGAAAGCCTATAAATATGCATAATATAAATATTCCAAAACTTATTCCTACTAAATTTTCATGCTCAAACTCTAAGCCTATAATAGTAAATATTAATGCAATTATGGCTATTAAGATTATTATTTCCATTTTGTTTAAATTTTGATTTGAAAGATTGCTCTCATAAAGATCGGAGGAATGATTGGATTCGAACCAATGACCTACTCTGCGGATTTACGGTACCATACTTTCATCCGAATCGAACGGAATACTACCCTGTGAGCTGTTCTACCTGACTGAACTACATTCTTGTCCATATCTTTATGAGGGCTAACTTTTAAGTTTATTTAATTAGAACGACGAGCATACATATACCAATCTGGTACAGTAGGTTGATTATTCTCTGCATTATAAGAAGTTACAAATGTATCAGCTTGTTCAGAAGTATCAAATTCTTTAACTTCATCAAGACGTTGTCCCCAACCTCTTTCTGATTCTATTATTTCTACGTAATATTTCATAATTTAAAGGTTAATTACATTTAAAGTTCCATCATCTTCCTGAACTAAAAAATCACCAGGATGGCATACTTTTTCACCTTCAAGTGTTCCAACAAATATTACATTACCTGTTGGTTTATTCATTCTAATTAAATAACCTGGTTTATCAAAATCAAATTGTTGTAATGCTTTACCTACCCAATCTGCAGCTTGTTCTAATTCATTACCATTCCATAGTAATTTTTCCATAATGTTTAAGTTTTAAAACAGTGACCCGCTAATTAAAGCTAAGGTCAACTGTAAATGATTTTAGATTAGATCACCTGATTTTCTATACATTCTAACATGATCCCTTGTTAATTCAAATTCACACATCTCTAACATATAATCCGGATGTTTGAAATGTCTTAATTCACACTCATGTGGAAGATCTGGATAATCAGTAGTTTGACCAGGATATATGTTTGAATAACAATCTTCTACAATCCCTTCATCTATAATATCCCCTACTTTTTGTGAAGCTTGATTAAATTCTCTTATTGCATAGTATGTTGCTTTCATAATAATATTGTTTTACAGTTTAATTCATTAATTAATTGCTTTGCCTCTTGAGAAGGACTTGAACCTTCAGTTTTCCCGGTCGTGACGCTGATCGCGGAGCAGTTCTAATTTTACACTTACTCTATTACTCACTTACCAAGTGTGTTTACCATTTCCACCATCAAGAGATTTAGTACCGACTATAACGGTTAATATAGGCTATACCTTTCGGCTGTGTCTTTCTATTAGTTTGAGTTTCACTTTACGACTCACCGCACAGAGTTCTTGGACTTTCATGTATGTCTTTAGCAGGTTTGATCCACTATTGACTATTATAACTTTAGTGATCTACCACTAATTACTCTGCTACGTCACTAGCCTGTTATGAGAATGCATATCATGATTGAGTAATTTTACCATGTTCTCGTCTTACACTGTGTATGCCTACACAATGGTTTGTTATAATGCTTTCCCTGATTGACAGTCAGTTCTTGTACATTATAACACAATAGTCTCGTGGCCTATTGATCACCGTTTCCCCGGTTGACGATGTTGGTACTTTCGCTTAGCTGATCTACCAACAGACCATTTAGAGTTGCATTACTATCTACTCAAAAGTTATAAGGAATCACACCTCTTTCACTTGGACAATTTTCAATGATAATCAATTTTAGCATCATACTAATTGGGAAATAAGTGTTGCTGTTATTATGTACAACTAGCTTAAAACGATTTGTGTTGCTATTCTCGCACGATTTATACGTCTGTTGCAACTTCCCTATCATTAAATCCTTTGTATCCGTCGATACTGGATATAGGCAGACCAATGAGAGGAATTTACTCATACATTGGCTTTATTAATACTTCAGATAACATGTTTCCTCCATCATTAGTAATGCGCAATATTGCGGTATTTATAAAGTAATTGAAAACTGGCGATATTTCACACCAGTCTTTATAGACATCCTATTACATAGGCGCTGTATTTTAAAATTGGCAGGTGTCAATACATTGGACACTACTCCTCCCATGACTCCTTTTAACGTTAAAGCTTTCGTATTTTCCGAGATTAGTAGTCTCTATTTTTAAATCGCTTCCGTTCCCCCTTCCCACTAGGGTCTGCTACTACCAATATTTTACAAAGGGTTAGTTAATGTTTTTAAATAGTAGAAGGTGTTATAAACTCTTAGGATCAGTGCAGCCTTCACTACACAAACCACCACTTTCTAGAAGTTCCGGTCGTTATAACTTAAAAATCACTATTTATATCTTTAAAACTATTATAATAAGATCTACTGTTATTTCAGTTTATTATTAGACACTTTATCAAAGTTAAATTCCTTCTATGTAGGACATAGTATTAAGGAGGTCTTTACTTATTATAATAATTTTATAAAAAAAAAACAAATTAAACGCTCTATCTCTATAAGCTACCATGCATCTGTCCTTTTCGACGGGATCCTTTTAATTTGCTTAATGTTTTTTAAATAAACACATCATCCTTCTTACCAACTAAGGAAGTAAGTGTAGGACTTTCGCAGCTACTACCTACTCAACTACTTACTATTACCACAACAACGGTCAGAGGTATTGGCACACTTGATCTTTTACAAACTGGTAAATGGTTAATTCCACATTACGTATGCGTTACAGCTCTGTTTCACACTGATATAATAACATACTCCGCGTCTTTGTATTGTTGCATTCATTGATGTGTTTATTATGTTTTATCTAATTGTTATTTAAATGTTGGCCCTCATAAAAATAGAGGGAAGCGTTAATTAGATTTTGTAATAGTTTTTAATTTAACTTTCACCAAATGCCCATGATCTAATAGTGTATTTAGTATTTTGAGATTTTCATCTCCAACATTTGCACTACAAATTGTTTGATTTTGTTTAAATAAATAAATGTCGTTCTTTGTTAAATAACCTTTGACTTCTTCGTAAGGGTATTCATCAGGAGCCATATTCATTGCAATAATTTTCAAATCTAAATCTTCTTTTGCGTTTTCATTTACTGATTTATAACCAGCAACAAAATCTTCATGATTATGTGGATGTGAGTTATTGATATTAATTCCTTGTTTTGCTGCTTTTATTCCAGCTTGAAATGATGAATTCATAATGTTTTAGTTAAAATATTGCCCTCATAAAGAATAAGGTGAAGTTATTACTGCCAGTTCTCCAAAATTTCAGATGGACATTAATGAAATTCTTACCTTATCTTTTTATGAGGGACAGTTCATAATTGATTTTCAATAGTTATACCAGTAGAACTTAATTCAAAACTCTTCATTGCGCCAACTCTCAGAATAACGATACAAAGGATACCAAAAAAAAAATAATCTGTATATGACTCAAGAATTACACCTTTGAATCTATCAGTTAAATTGTGTTCTCCTACAGGACTAGTAACTAATATTTTACAGTAATCATTTTGAACTAAATTTCCTTGTTTGAATTTACCTTGAAATTCCATATGATCTTTGATTTAATGTTGCCCTATTCTTTAAGAGGGCAAATGTTTATTTACTGTCAATAAATGCTGAGACTAACATTCTAGCATCATTAAATGTGTGTAATACTTTGAGTCTTGCTTGTTCTTCTGTGATGAGCTTAGTTTGTTCGATCATTGCTTTGGCTAATAAATCTTTGAGAGTTTTTAATTCTTGTTCTGTCATAATATTAAAGATTAAAGGTATTTGTTACAAGCTTCAGCGAATGTCATATTCTCTTCTTTTATAGCTTTAACTACATTGCCGCATTCAACTAATGAAAAACCCAACAAATCAACTAATAGTCTACAAGCTTGTAAACGAGCTAATGATTTGATACATATATCCATTATTTCTGGAGTCTTGTATCTGTACTGATTTCTAGTTGAAACCAATGAAGCTTCAGCTAATTTAATAAGTTCTTTTGCTAACATAGTTTTAAGTTTTAAATAGTAGCCCAAATCGATTATGATTATGCACTGTTGTAAAGGATAATAAACTATTTAATGCACTGATCACGTAGTCCTGAGTTTCTAACTATTACTAGTTTAACGTGCAATCTTAATCAGATAAGAGAACACAATAAGGAAAGCGTTGTTACATTAAATAGTTTAATATGTAAGGTGTTTGTTATACACACACATTTTTGGTAGTTTTTATGCCAAATGACACACTTTTACCTATTAATATTGATATAAATTAGGTTGTTTTGGAACGATTTTGTATCTTTGTGGAGTTACTGAGAATAAATCGTTCCAAAACTATTAGATTTCATAGGATAATTAGATAGTAATTTAACTAAAATCACCTTGGAATATGTTTAAAGGCATATTCTTTAAAACAAAAACATGCCAGAATTTAATCCATTTCTTATACCTGATGTATTTGTAATACAAGCTATAAAGAAGAAAAATAAAACTGTTACGTCAAGTAATAATAGATCTGAACAAATACAAGAGGATGAAGGATTTTCTCCATCAACTGAAATAACTGTTGTTAATACAGCGTTGATAGATGTGACATTAAATACGAAAGTATTTAGATCAGTTCAATTTGAGGAGAAGTTCTATAAATTACCATCATGTGGTAAAGATTTATTTTATTATATAACACAGCACATAAGATCTGAATGTGATTACATTGAATTGAGACCTGAGAAATGCTGTGAAGTGATGGATATGGGAGAAAGAACATATCGTAAAGCTAGATTATCATTAATGAATTGGGTAATTGCTGATAGATCTACACGAAAATTAACTTATTGGGTTAATCCTGGTATCATGTTTAGTGGAAATAGACTCAATAAGTTTGAAGAATTCGCAAATATTAGAGCTTAAAGGTTCTAATTTAATATGAATATTGCAATAAAAGTGGTGTTTCTTTATGGTGTTGATAATACATGAGCTATAATGCTTGATTCATTGTAATTGCTAATTGGAAATATTATGAAATTGATAATGGTAGGAATATTGGTTGTGTGTTCCTCGCACCTTCAGTGCTCTACACATAACACTCACTCTAATCTATCCATCAACTCTTCAATCATCTCATCTTAATCTATTCAAATCTCAATTAAATCCTTAATCTTCTTCTTCCTCAATCATGTTCGTTAAATAACACCGGTAACTAGCTATCTAGTAACTTAACTTCCTGGATACACGATATATTCACACCATATCTTATGCTTAACACTCGAACAATAACTTTAAAGCGAATATAGATAGACACCCAATAGGAGCCTATCTATATTAGTATTTAGTTACGATCGTAATCTCTTGCATCCTCGATGCTCATTACAACTCCATTGATTTCCACCATGATATTTTATCTCTTTAAAGGTTTTTGAATAAAATTAGGCACTGTCCTAATGAACAGTGCCTAGACTAATTGTTTGTGGACTAGTTTACAGTGATAGTGTAAGCTTTGCCAACGTTTTGACGGTCTGAACCAGGAATGGCTCTTGCGGTAGATGCGTCAGGTGCAACGGCAACGACTTTAAGGTTTTTTCCGAACATAGCTTCCAGGTCAGCACCAGAAATTGTACGAGCAGCTTTTCCGTTGATAGAAGACTTTGCTGATCTACGTAATGTAGAGACTGCAACGGTAGTTTTGTCGTCAAAGATTAAAGATAAGCTCAGAGCTTTACCACCAGCAGGAACTGAGAAGATAACTTCACCAGCTTCATTGCGAATGATTTGTCCTTCAGCAGGAGATCCGTCTTGTTTCTTTGTAGGTAATGTAAGAGTAGTTTCAACGTAGTTAAAATCTACTAGTTTACCTTCATAGCCTTCAGTAAGACCACCTGAGATTGGAGCAATTGCGTTTAAGTCTGCTGTAGCTCTAACTGCTTTAAATGCTGCTTGTAATTCTGCGAATGTTGTAACTTCCATGATTTTTGTTTTTTAAATGTAAATTTGAAATTTGTTTTTTGTACGATAGAGTGAATCCTTTTCACTTTTTCTCAGGAATCAGGAGGGGGTTGAGTTTATATACACCCAACACACATAGACAATACATATAATTTTGAAATCTAATTGCTATGGGGGTACTTTATATATTCTCAATTTTAAAAAAATATATAAAAATTTTTATGTTTTCCATATTACAAATCCCATCATACCTGGCATAATTCTTGTCAATCCCAAAAACAATCTTCCCTCTATTTTTATGAGGGGCAATTCTCAATAACCAATAAACATATTTGTATTTACAAAATTAAATAAGTAACTTTACCGTCTTAAGACATATATTAATAAAAATGAATTTAATAATAAGCCATTGGAAGTTTGTAGCTATATTAGCACTGTTAGCTACAGCAGCCTTTCTCTATAAGAGATTGAAAGATACAGAGACAAAATTAGATAATGCGACTATTACTATTAAGTCAATGGATCAAGGTATTCAGCAATATAAGGCGAAAGATTCTACATGGAATGTAAGGTTAGTCAATGAGAGAAGAACAATGCAGGATATAATTTCCTCTAAAGATTCAACCCTTATAAAGATTAAGGAGCAATTAAGTAATGCTGGTGTTAAATATTCTAATGCTGTTGCTGCAGCATATGTAAAAACAACTATTGTTACAGATACTGTAATAAAGTATGTTAGACCTTTAACTAGTAGTGTTCAAACGGATACAACTCTTGATTTCTCAAAACGTCCACATATCATTAATACAGTAAAATTATCTGCTGAGACCGCTACTAATCACCTTGAAATTACTAACGAACAATTTATTCTAACTAACGGTAGGAAGGAAACTATAAATCCAAGAAAATCTTTCTTTTTATGGAGATGGTTTCAAAAAAGGCATTGGGTAATTTACACGGATATTCATAACTCTAATCCTTTTATCATAACTGATGACGCTAAGTTTATAACTATTTTAGAAAACGATGGTTCAACTAAATCAGAAAAAAGATAATATGGTTTACCGTAAAACTATTTAGTAGTATCTATTGTAGAACATTTTTATTTTACCTACATTTGCAATAAGTAGGTAAGGGTGTTACTGACTTAAAATAAACATAAAGCAGATAAAACCAATTAAATGAAAACAACGCAGTGGAAAACTTAATAAAGATCTTAGAAACATTAAAGGGATTCACAGATAAACGCTTCTACGTATTGATTGCTCTATTGTCTATAGGTTGGATCATTTACATTTTTCAGGATCAAATTAAAGAGTACTCTTTTAATCCACAAAACTTACAAGAAATATCAAACGAAACAGGACTGCTAGCTACACTTGAATCCACAAAGGTTAAACACCCATTAGCTACAGGTTATGCTTTTTATTTATATCAGCCACGTTCTGATGCTTATTATAAAACATTAATGGGTACTGACGTTAAGTATATGAAAGATAATAGATTCTTTCAATCTATCCCTCTTAATACTCAGAAGTATCTTAATTATAGATTAGTAGAAAGAGAATATATACTTTTATCTTATTCTAATATAGAGGAAAAATCTTATACTGATATGTATGCGTCTGACTATATACTTGTATATAATGTAAAAGTAAAAGAAACAATAGCAGAAGTAATAATTACATTTAATGTTTCCCCAACACCCGAAGAAATAGAAGTAATACTAAAAGAATTAAGAACTATTAAATACTTCATTATTTAACAGCAAAGGCATCCCCACAAGAGATGCCTTTTGTTTTACCATAAAATTTCAGTATCTTTACACTTTAATGGAATATAAGAATATGAGAGAAATAAATAAATCAACACTTAAAGTAGATAAGTCAAATTTAGACCTTCAATATAATGATGAGCTACATCTTTATTGGAACTCACGTTGGCCTGATCGTAAATACACCTCAGTTACAACACTGATCGGAAAATATCATGAAAAATTTGATAGTTTCTATTGGAGTCGATATAAGAGCATGGAGGCAATTATGGGACCTGATGTATTTAAATCTTCTGGTTTAAAGTCAACCCTTTTAAAAAGTAAGAAGTGGGATGATAAATATCTTCTAGCTTACAACATTGATGAGGCAAACTTTGAACAGCTTGTAGAGCAAACACTTCAAGGTTACGCAAAAAAATCAGAAGAAGCTTGTGATTATGGAACTGAATATCACAATAAACAGGAAAATAAATTTTATGAAAAACCTATTCAAAGGATAACTGATTATAACTTTGGTATTGATATACAAAAAGATTTTCAATGTGAAAAACATAACTTTGATTTGAATAGAGAGAATGCAATCCTACCTGAATTCTTAGCTTACTATTCATCCCCAAATGGAATAATGAATCTAGCTGGACAACTAGACGTTTTATTAAAGCAGGGCAACAATCTCTTCATTTTAGACTTCAAAACTAATGCCAAGGGAATTGAGACTAAAGCTTATTTTGACCCTATTAAAAAGAAGAAGAAAATGATGTATGCTCCTCTTTCTCATATAGAAGATACAACATATGAGCATTACACATTACAGCTTTCTATATACGCATACATGCTTCAACAAATTAATCCTGAATTCGAAATAAAGCTCTTACGCATTATCCATGTTGATAGAGAAGGTAATGAAACTTTATATGACCTTAAATACAGAAAAGATGATGTTAAAAAACTTTTTAAACACTACGAAAAAGAAATTATAATTGATCACTATCGTAAAACAGGAAATTTACTAACATCTAACAGAGATTATTTTGATAAATAGTTTTTAATACTTATCTTTGGCATTATGGAATTGAAAAGAGTAATAACAGGTCACCTAAACGAACTGTTAAATATAAATAAAGATTTAGGAACAGAGAGAATGGAGATATGTAAAAGATGTCCCCTCTTAAAGATTACAGAGGAATGGGGTCCGATTTGTAATTCAGAACTGTATTTAAACGTACAAACAAATGAGACTTCAGAAACACCCAAAGAAAACTTTAAAAAGGGATGCGGTTGTAGATTAAATGCTAAGACAAGAGATAAAGAATCACATTGTCCACTAAAAAAGTGGTGAAATTAATAAGTAAATATGAATAATGTAAATCAAAGTTACAATGACTGGAATAAAAATCCAGATGGTGTACAACAAAATTATGTGTATACCCCACCCCAAACCTGGCAGACAGGCACTACATCTATAACAACCTCATCAGATAATGATGAAGCTTATATCTGTTTAGAAAATATTGAAGTATCTCAAGAGTTAATAGATGAACTTGGAAAGTTGATGTCCACACGTAACATCTCCGTATCTTTACGAGGGGTAACCATTAAGAAAGATGTTAAAGACTCTGAAAAACCACACAATACAAGTGATGAAGAATTCGAAATAGCATTTCAAGCTGCTAGAGACGCTGAAATTAAGAAAGTCTATAAAGATGCAGAACTTATACCAACAAATGATCCTGCTGGAGTATTAGAACTTTTAACTGAAGAAACTAAATTAGAAGAACCTCAACCGCAAGAATTAATAGGAGAAGATCCTTTGGAAAAAGTTGTAGAGAAAGAGAATGAATACGATACTTTAGAAGACACCAGAAAAACATTAAGTCAAAAGTTTAATATATTTAATGAATCAGTAGCAGACATTAATGTTTTAAATAGAATTCACGAAAAATTAGTTGAAGAAGAAATTGAATATAAAAAACATAAGTCTAAGGTGGTAGGTGAAGATCCACTTCCAGAAGTGATTAAAGAAATTAAAGTAGCTCCAGTAAAACAAAAATCTACATCAGAGGATTATAATGAACATATTCAATCTGAATATATAAGATTAAAACAAGAGAGAATAGAAAGATTAAAAAGTAAATATAAAGAAAACTACAAAACAAATTATTAAGAGAATGGCAATATTAAATGTAAAAGCAGGTTATGATCAAGTATTATTTAAGATAGTACCTAACCCAACAATGAAGTTAAAAACTGAATCAGGTATCATAGTAAATTCAGGAATGTACCAATCACAAGAAACAGGTGAGTTTGAAAAAGCAAATGAAATGATTGGTTTTGGTGTTGTTACAGCAACAGGTCCTGACTGTAAATACGTTAAGACAGGTGATGGTATGTTTTACTATAAAGGTTCAATTAGACCTATACCAATTGGAGAAGAAGTTTGGCAAGTGTCTGAACGTAATGTAATGGCGTGGGTAGACAAAGAAGATCCTTCACTGAAAAAAGCTTTTGAAGAATACACAAAGCAAACAGCTGTACAAGAACAAGAAATGAAAGATACAGCCCATAAATTAAATATTCTATTATAAATATGTTAGAAAAAATAGACAATGAAAAGATCTACTTTAATCCAGGAGATGTAGTAGAAATTAAGCATCAACTTACAAATAAACCGGCTATGTTGGTCAAAGAGAAAGCAACTAAACTGATTAAAGGAGATTCACACTTTCAAGGTATTAAATGCTTCTGGTTTACTACTACAGGAGAATATCAGGAACAAGTCTTTTCAACCAAAGACTTAATGATGATTAAATCGTCATATACAGTAAATAATCAAGATAAGTTTGTTCGAATGGAATTCCCTGCAGTTGGTTTAGATACTTACGGATAAAATAATTAAAATTAAAGCCTTACATGTTGATAACATGTAAGGCTTTTTTATTATATTTGCATTTCTAACAAATTTTACATATAAATTATGGACGACAAAGAACAAAATGAATTTATACAATTCCTGAGAGATCAATTACAAGCTTCTGATGATTCAGATTTCGAACAGAAAGTACAGCAACTTGGTGAAGAAGGAATCAAACAGGCACACATAGCCTTTCAGAAAGCTAAAGTTAAGCAGTATATGACTGGTGGTAAACTTGAAAGAGTTAAACAATTAGTTGCAGTTAAACAAAAAGGTGGACTAATAAAAGGTGGTACGAAAGCAGTAAAAGAATATCAAGCTATGTTAAATAAGTTTGGTTATAAACTTAAAGAAGATGGTGGTTGGGGAGCAAAAACTCAAGCTGCTTATGAAGATTATATAAAAAAGAATGCTGTCACAGGTAATGATCAAGTTGCACGTATAAGTTCTTCTCAAGATGTTAATTCTCAAGCCAATTTTAGCCCTATTACAGGTTCAGCTAATACAGCACAACTTAGAGCATTACCTGGAATATTACAAAATTCCTTTACTCCCGCTATGAACGAAAATACAAGCAGAATTCCAGATGTTTCTATAGCAAATGCGGAAGCAGCTAAATTAAATGGCTACTATAATCCTATAGATGCTAAAAATATTCAAGCTTCTTTTAATTTCGCAACTGGTAAGTTAGAAATGAAGCCAAAAGAAAAGACTAAGAGTAAAACGAAAAAGCCTATGAGCGAAGTATATCCTGTTTTGTTTACTCCAAGAGCAGAAGCATTACAAGGTATTCCTCAAGGAAAAAGTGCTCAAAGTCCTTGGACATGGTCACAAGGTAACAATATTGATTATGGTCCTGAAGATTTCGATTATAGGACTGGGCAAAAAGTAAAAAGGTAAAATAATAACAAAACGACAATAAGAAATAATATGGATTTATTTATAATGGATAGCTCAGAGAATCTGGTTATCAATAAAATAGAAATACTACTAGTGCCAGAATTTGCTGCATTATGGGAACCTATGCATAATAGAGCCTCATACGACAAGAATGGCTACAATAGAATAAAAGCTAATAAAGAATTTAGATATATCTTCATGGCCTTAGATTGGGATTCCCCATATAAGAATATGAACGAACAATTAAGAAAAAATACAGCCATAGAAGAATCAGGACTTACTCCTGAAGAACTTAATGATCCAAAACTTATTGCAGCTGCAAAGAAGTATGAACTAATGCAAATTACTCCTCAAGCAAGACTATTGAAATCTACATATAGGTTACTTGATGAAATGTCGTTGTATAATGAGTTACTTGATCTTCAAGAAAGAAAAGAGGATGGTACTTATGTAACTGATGCTAAGAAAGCTGGTGATGGTATGGCTAACTTACCTAAAATATTAGCTAGTCTGGAATCTCTAGAACTTGTAGTTAAAAAACAGAAAGAAGCTAATGGTAAACAAGTTAGAGGTGATGTTGAAACTGGAACATTTGACTAATGAAGAATAATTTAGAATTAGTCAGTGAAGAATGGCGTAAAAATATAAAGTGGGATGTAACTCATGAACAAGCTCTCAAAATGGTTATAGATGGCACTATGGTTTTTGATGAACGTTTATCTTATGAAACTACAGGTTATCGTCCAATAGATGAAGTAAACGGTCTAGACTTTGATCCCCTACCTTTTAAGAGGGTTGGCTTAGATAGGATGGCTCATCCAAAAGGTAAGTATAATGAATATATAAACGGTACCTCACCACATAGACATTGGTGGAAGAATGAGCATATTAAGTCAGAAGATGGCTTTGTATATAATAATTATAGGGTGACTGGAGACCATTATTTTTTTTTAAATTATTATACAATGCTTATTCCTAAATTAGGAATGAAAGCAGGATCAGGAAGAGATAAAGAGCATCCTAACTTTTGGGTATTGCACTACAAATGGTTTCATTATGTAGAGATGGCTGAGATGTTAGGTTTTGATGCTTTGGCTCTTAAAGGTCGTGGAGTAGGTTTTTCTGAAATGGGCGCTTCACTTGGTGTTCGTCCATTTATTACAACCAAAGACTTTTCTACTGTTTACTTAGCTTCATACGAACCATATCTTACAGGTAAAGGTATTCTTCAAAAATGTTGGCTTCAATTAGATTGGCTTAATCAAAATACTAATGGGGGAATGCGACGAACTCGTTCTCTTAACCAAGGATTACATAAACGCGCAGGAATACTCGATAAACAAGGTGTTGAATACGGACACGGTTCACAAATATCTGGACAGGTTGTTGATAAAGCCGATAAGCTTAGGGGTGATAGAACAGAACGTTTAATATTTGAAGAGTTTGGTTCTAACCCTGTAGGACTTGATACTTACTCTGTAGCAAAAGCTCTTGTGTTAAATAATGGTATTCGTTTAGGTATCCGTATTTTATTTGGTACAGGTGGTGATACTGATATAACTGAAAATAAACAAGGTAAATCTAAAGCCGGAATTATGGCTCTTGAAACAATGTTTCTTAAACCTAGAGGATTTCTTATATTGCCTTATCGCCATAATAAAAATAATACTAATCAGTATGTAGAAACAGGTTTCTTCGCAGCATCATTTGAAACTGTACAACAAGTTATGGATCATAGAGGCTATGTAAAACCAGAAGAAGGTAAAGCTTATTACCAAAAGCAAAGAGACATGATTGAAAATGCAGAAGCATTAGCAAAAGAATGTGCAGAATTTTGTTTTACGTATGAAGAAGCTCTTTCTCGTAAAGGATCGAATATATTTAATCAGGCTAAATTAGCTGAGCAAAGAATTGAAGTTGACATACATGGAACTACACCCAAACCTAAAAAAGGATTCTTAAAATGGATTTATGCTGGGGATACAAATCAAATTATTGGTGTTAAATTTATAGAGAACCCTAAAGGCGATATAGAAATAATAGAAGAACCTCAATTTGATGAACAAGGTCAACGTATTACTAATCTATATGTAGCTGGAATCGATTCTATTGATGCTGGTACCAATGAGTCCGCAGTTGGCGAAGGAGGTTCTAAATTCTGTATTGTAGTTAAGAAACGTACCCTTGGTTTAGGAGGTAATATATATGTTGCTAAATATATTAATAGACCAGCTGATGTTCGGGAAGCTTACGAAAGAGCTCTACAGTTATTAACGTGGTATGATTGTAAAGGTAACTTAGAGGATACTAAAATAGGTTTAAAAGGATATTTCCAATCTAAAAATATGATGCATTTCTTAATGAAACGCCCTCGTTACGCATTAGAAGCGCAAGCTGGAAATAAAAATGCTACACAACTTTATGGTACACCTGCTACACCTAAAGTTATTACATATGGTTTAGAGTTAGTGAGAGACTATATTGAAGATTATTCTCAAAATATATTCTTTTCAGATATGCTACTTCAGTTACAGGATTACTCTGATGAATTTAAAGGAAAATATGACTTAGTAGCAGCACTACAAATGTGTGAGATTGCAGATCAAGAACTTAATGGAGTACCAGTTAAAAGAGAACAGATCCAAGAATGGTCCGACTTTGGTTACTACAAAGATAAATATGGTAGAAAACAATTCGGAATTATAGAAAAATAAACATGGAACTATTAGAAAGACTTGAAAAATACTTAGCAGATGTAATGTGTGTTAAGTATAATGGAATTATAGATTATACGGTAGAACCAGATAAAGAATATTATGAGCTTAGATGGCAGTTAAATCCGGATGATAATACTCGTTCCCTTATATTACAGGGGCAGTTTTCTAGTGAAGAAGCCTTTGGTGATTATGTAATTCGAGAAATTAAAACTAAAAGATTTCACTTGTATAAGAATTTTAGAGTAATAAAAGTGAATGAGAACTAATAACTACAATGAACATCGTTACTATACTGAAGCTCAAAAAGATACAGATGAATATTTAATTTCTCATATTGATAATGCTATCGCAGAGTTAGTAACAGAAAAGAAGCATCTTAAAACAGCCTATAATTATTATAACGGTATAATGGATGCGGAAGAGTTTGCTTATTTGGAATCTAATTATGGAGTTGGTAATCCTACTTCTATTGAATTTGTACCTCTTGTTCGTAAACATGTGGATACACTTATTGGTGAACATTTAGGTAATAGACTTAAACCTAAAATTAGTTGTAAAGATAAACGAACTTTAGATGTAATAGATAAACTCAAAAAAGAAGAAATAGATAGGGTAGAATTGTCCCTCTTAAAAAGTGAGTTTCAGAGTAATCTAGATCATCTTTTAGAATTACAAACAAACCCTAATGCTCAACCACCAATAAGCCAAGCTTCAGAACAAGATATTCAAAAGAAAAAAGAACAAACATCTAAGAGTTTTACATCTGAATATGAACTGTCAGCTCAATTTATAGTAGAACATCTTAAACAAAATAAAGCGTTTGATTTAACTGAAAAACGAAGATTATTAATGCTTGATTTATTAGTTGCTGGAGAATGTGGCTATAAGATTGATATAGTACACGAAGGTCAAGCCCCTAAAATAACAATACTTAACCCTAAACATCTGTTTTATGAACGAAATTTAAATTCTTCATATCTTAAAGATGCCCCAAGAATAGTATATGTTAAA